>Ga0164292_10000008_pt1 | contig 134196 bp, 126 predicted proteins | sample GEODES117metaG_FD_111486 | JGI IMG/M metagenome (GOLD analysis project Ga0164292, IMG submission 111486) | Eutrophic lake water microbial communities from Lake Mendota, Wisconsin, USA - GEODES117 metaG | ecosystem: Environmental > Aquatic > Freshwater > Lake | place: USA: Lake Mendota... | reverse complement strand
GCAGCCCCATCGGGTCTGCTCGCTGGTCCAGCGGGTCAACGCCTGGGGCGATGTCGTCGGCCACCGCCGCGTCTGCCGCATCGTCTACTGAAGCCCTGCCATCCCTTCCCAGCCTCCCGACCCTACCTGAGCCCGCCCCCCGGCGGGCTCTTTTTTGTGCACACATCGCCGCCGAACAGGCCGCTATCCGCAGGGCCAAGCCTTGCATGCGGCGCGGCGCATGCCACATCATGGCAACATGAACACAACCATTGCGCCACAACCGGCATCCCTTGCCGCATCCCTTGCCGCATCCCATGCCGCCCCCCTTGCCTCCGGCGCCTTCCGGCTCAACCAGGAGGAGGCCTATCGCCGGCTCGATGGCAGCTTCTACACCCTGATGCAGCCCGAGGCGGTGGCGACGGACCCGGTGCTGGTCCATGCCAGCGCCGCCGCAGCCAGCCTGCTCGACATGCCTGAGGCGCTTTTTCAGCATCCCGAATTCGCGCGGGTGTTCAGCGGCAGGCAGCCCCTGCCGGGCTATCAGCCACTGGCCATGGTCTATTCCGGCCATCAGTTCGGGCAATGGGCAGGACAGCTGGGCGACGGCCGGGCACTCACCATCGGGCAGGTGCGCAACAGCGCAGGTGAGTTGTGGGACATCCAGCTCAAGGGGGCGGGGCGCACGCCCTACTCGCGCTTCGGTGATGGCCGCGCCGTACTGCGCTCCTCGATCCGCGAATACCTGTGCAGCGAGGCTATGGCGACCCTGGGCGTGCCCACGACCCGCGCGCTCGCGCTGGTCGGCACGCGCGCCCGGGTGCTGCGCGAAGCCGTCGAGCCCGGCGCGGTGGTGACGCGCCTGCTGCGCTCCAACATCCGCTTCGGTCATTTCGAGCACTTTCACCATGGCGGCAAGCCGGACAAGGTACACGAGTTGGCCGCCTTCGTGATCGGGCTTCACCACCCCGAACTGGCTGACATGCCGGACCGGCATGCCCTGTGGTTCGACGAGATCGTCACCCGCACGGCCCATCTGATGGCGCACTGGCAGGCGCTGGGCTTCTGCCACGGCGTGATGAACACCGACAACATGTCGATCCTTGGCGACACGCTCGACTATGGCCCCTTCGGCTTCATCGATGCGTTCGACCCCGGCTTCATCTGCAACCATTCCGACCATGGCGGGCGCTATGCCTATGACCGGCAGCCTGCCATCGGCCTGTGGAATCTGAAAGCGCTCGCCGTCGCGCTCGAAGCCGTCCTGCCGTGGCCCGAGGCCAGCCAGAGCCTCGCCGCCTATGCGCCCCGCTTCATGGCCCGCTATGCCGCACTTATGCGGGCCAAGCTCGGCGTTTCGTCGGGCAGCGAGGCGGATGACGATCTGGCGACGGAGCTGCTGGCGCTGATGCAGGCCGGCATGGCCGACTACTCATTGAGCTTCCGGCTGCTGGCCGGCACGGACACCCTTGCAGGCCGCTCCGCCTGGGCCTGGCTGTTCGATGAGGCCAGCCGCCCGGCTGCCTTCGCCTGGCTCGACCGCTGGCAGGCGCGGATCTCGGCCCTGGACGCCGGTTTCACGGCCACGGCTGCGGCGATGAACGCCATCAATCCGAAATTCGTGCTGCGCAACTGGGTGGCCGAGACGGCGATCCGCTCCGCCCAGGATGATGGCAACGTCGCGACACTGGCCCGCATTTTCAGGCTGGTGACGCAGCCCTTCGCCGAGCACGCCGAACCCGATCAGCGCTTCGCCGCCCCGCCCGACGACAGCATGCGCGATCTGGAAGTCTCCTGCTCGTCCTGAGGGTTCGGGGGCTCCGTTGCCTTGCGGTAGCGGGCGGGCCTATATCGCCGATATTCGATGATTCGATCCTGACCGGAGCTGATTTCGTGGCCAGACCTTGCCTCCCCGCCACCTTCGCCGCACTGGCGTTGATGGCTGCACTGTCGCAGCCGGCGCAGGCGCGGTCGCTGGCCGATTGCGAGAAGATCAGCGATTGGCACGCCTACAATCTGTGCCTGTCCTCATTCGGCCCGGCGCGGGGCCAGCGGGCTGCAGCGGGGCGCGCCAGCAATCCCGAAAGCCGTGTCTACGGGCGCAAGCAGGGCGCGCGCCGCAGCGCCTCGGGCATCGTGGTGCAGCGCGCTGGCTCGGGCCGGGTCAGGGCCAGCTTCGATGTCGGTGCCCCGCGTCGCTCCAGCCCGCGCTGACAGCCAGCGCGACGGCAAGGCTGTCAGCATGCCGCATCCGGCCCGCGATGGGCCGCGATTAGCAACTCGGCGTTGCCGTCGCCCCCGGCAATCGGGCTGTCGATCCGGCCCATGGCCTGCCAGCCGAGGCCGGCCAGCGCCACCTCGATCCGCGCCAGCGCATCGGCCACCGCACTCTCGTCCCGGACGATGCCACCCTTGCCGATGGCGGCGCGTCCGACCTCGAATTGCGGCTTGATCAGCGCAACCAGTTCGGCGGACGGGGCAGCGAGACGGGTCAGCGCCGGCAGCACCAGCGCCAATGAAATGAAGCTGACATCGCAGGTGATGAAGGCCGGGCGGCGGGCCAGTCCGGCCTCGTCGAGATTGCGGATGTCGGTGCCTTCCAGCAGCGTGATGCGCGCGTCATCAGCGAGGCCGGGGTGAAACTGAGCCCGCCCGGTGTCGACCGCCAGCACCGATGCCGCCCCCCGCCGCAGCAGCACATCGCTGAAGCCGCCGGTCGAGGCGCCGCAATCGAGGCAGTCCAGCCCGGCTGGCGACAGTCCGAAATGATCGAGCGCCGCCGCCAGCTTGAGGCCACCGCGCGAGACGTAAGGGTGAGGTGCGCTGGCCTCGATCACGGCGTCGGCGGCAATGGTCTCCGAAGCCTTGCGCACCGTGATGCCATCGGCGCTGACCAGCCCGGCGGCGATGGCCGCCTGCGCCCGCGTACGGCTTTCGAACAGCCCGCGCGCCACCAGCACCATGTCGGCGCGGTTCCTCATGGCGCAGCCCCGGCCATCGCGGACCCTGTCAATCGGTGATGCCCGGCAGGTCGAGGCCCTTCTCGCGGGCGCAGGCGATGGCGATGTCATAGCCCGCATCGGCATGGCGCATCACGCCGGTGGCCGGGTCGTTCCAGAGCACACGGCCCAGCCGGCGCGCGGCATCGGGCGTGCCATCGGCGAGGATGACGACGCCGGAATGCTGCGAATAGCCCATGCCGACCCCGCCGCCATGGTGCAGCGACACCCAGGTCGCGCCCGATGCCGTGTTCAGCAGCGCGTTCAGCAGCGGCCAGTCGGACACGGCGTCCGAACCGTCCTTCATGGCCTCGGTCTCGCGGTTCGGCGAAGCCACGGAGCCTGAATCGAGATGGTCGCGGCCAATCACCACAGGGCCGATCTCACCGCGCGCCACCATCTCGTTGAAGGCGAGACCCAGCCTGTGCCGGTCGCCGAGGCCGACCCAGCAGATCCGCGCCGGCAGGCCCTGGAAGGCGATCCGTTCACGCGCCATGTCGAGCCAGGTGTGCAGATGCGCATCATCCGGCATCAGTTCCTTCACCTTGGCGTCGGTCTTATGGATGTCGGCAGGATCGCCGGAGAGCGCCGCCCAGCGGAATGGCCCGATGCCCCGGCAGAACAGGGGGCGGATATAGGCCGGCACGAAGCCGGGGAAATCAAAGGCATCGGCCACGCCCATGTCCTTGGCCATCTGGCGGATATTGTTGCCGTAGTCGAGTGTCGGCACGCCCATGCGGTGGAAATCCAGCATGGCGCGCACATGTGTCGCCATCGAGGCCTTGGCGGCCTGCGTGACGCCCGCAGGGTCGCTGAGCTTGCGCTCTTCCCATTCTGCCAGCGTCCAGCCCGCTGGCAGGTAGCCGTTGAGCGGATCATGGGCCGAGGTCTGGTCCGTCACCACGTCCGGCCTGATGCCGCGCCTGACCAGATCGGGGAACACCTCCGCCGCATTGCCAAGCACACCGACCGACACGGCCTTGCCCTGCCGGTGGTGGTCATCGATGATGGCCAGCGCCTCGTCGACGCTGCCGGCCTTCATGTCGAGATAGCGCGTGCGCAGGCGGAACTCGATCGATGATGGCTTGCACTCCACCGCGATCATCGAGGCGCCGGCCATGGTGGCGGCCAGCGGCTGCGCCCCGCCCATGCCGCCCAGCCCGCCGGTGAGGATCCACTTGCCCTTGAGCGAGCCGCCGAAATGCTGCCGTCCGACCTCGGCGAAGGTCTCGTAGGTGCCCTGCACGATGCCCTGCGTGCCGATGTAAATCCACGAGCCGGCCGTCATCTGGCCGTACATCATCAGCCCGAGCTTATCGAGATGGTGGAAGTGCTCCCAGTTGGCATAGGCCGGCACGAGGTTGGAATTGGCGATAAGCACGCGCGGCGCGTCGGCGTGGGTGCGGAACACGCCCACCGGCTTGCCGCTCTGCACCAGCAGCGTCTCGTCGCTTTCGAGGGTCTTCAGCGCGCTGACGATGCGGTCGAAGCTCTCCCAATCGCGCGCGGCCCGGCCTATGCCGCCATAGACCACCAGTTCGTCCGGTTTTTCCGCCACCGCGGGATCGAGGTTGTTCATCAGCATGCGCAGCGGCGCTTCTGTCGCCCAGCTCTTGGCACTGAGCGTCAGCCCGCGCGGGCTTCTGATGATGCGCGAATTGTCGAGGCGTGTGGTCGGGCGGGTCATGGTCTGTCCTTTGGCAGGAGGCGGTCAGCCTGAACGTTCGAGGCCGGCGGCAGTCACCAGCACGGCCTCGAGAAGATTGCCGAGCGTGGCCTGAAGCGGGGCCGCGCGTGCCGCATCGAAGCACCAGGGCGGTGTTTCCTCGGCAAGGTAGGCGACCATGCTGATCTCCATCTGGATGGCGTGCACGTTGCTGGCTGGCTGGCCATAGTGCCGCGTGATCCAGCCGCCCTTGAAACGGCCGTTGATTGCGTGGCTGAAGCCGCTGGCCCTGATGGCGTGGCTGGCCACGGCCTCGATGGCCGCGTCCGCCGAGACGCCGCTGTTGGTGCCGAGGTTGAGCACCGGCAAGGTGCCCTCGAACAGGCGCGGAATGCGCGAGCGGATCGAGTGGCAGTCATACAGCACGCAATAGCCGTGGATCGCCTTGATGCGCGCGATCTCGGCCGCCAGCGCCGCATGATAAGGCTCGAAATAGGCCGTGATCCGGGTCTTCGTCTCGGCGGCATCGGGCGGCACGGTCCAGATCGGCTCTCCATCGAACGTGGTGGTCGGGATCAGCTCCGTCGTGGCCTGCCCCGGGTAGAGCGAGACACCGGCCGGATCGCGGTTGAGGTCGATCACGAAGCGCGACAGGCTGGCCTCGATGACCGAGGGGCTGAAGCGGTCAGCAAAGGCATAGAGCTGTCGCATGTGCCAGTCCGTGTCGCCAACCTCCCGGCCCGTGGCATTGAGCGCTTCATGCACCGCGTCCGGCAGCCGTGTGCCCGGATGGGGCAGAGAAAGGATCAGCGGGCTCGTGCCTTGGGTCAGCGTGAAGGTCTGCATTGGCTCACTCCACCATCAGCGCACCGAGCAGATCCATCTGCCCGTTGGCCAGCGCGCCGCTGCGCACCAGCGCCGCCGTCGCCTCCATTTCGCCGGACAGCACGCGGTCCTCGCCGAGATAAGGCGAAGCCGTGCGGATGCATGCCACGGCGCTGGCAAGGCGCGGGCTGGTCGTCAACGGCGCGCGCATCTCGACGCCCTGCGCCGCCATCATCGCCTCGATGCCGATGATCCGCGAGAGGTTGTCGGCCATCGGCCCGAGCCGGCGCGCGCCATGGGTCGCCATCGAGACATGGTCCTCCTGGTTAGCTGAGGTCGGAATCGTGTCGATCACCGCCGGTGCGGCGCGCTGGCGGTTTTCGGACGCCAGGGCCGCGCTCGTCACCTCGGCGATCATGAAGCCGGAATTGAGGCCCGGTTCTTCCACCAGAAAGGCCGGCAGCCCTGACAGGACAGGGTCGACAAGCATGGCACAGCGCCTCTGCGTGATGTTGCCGATTTCGGTGGCGGCCAGCGCCAGCATGTCGGCGGCAAAGGCCACCGGCTCGGCGTGGAAGTTGCCGCCGGACAGGATCTCGCCGCTCTCCAGCAACACCAGCGGGTTGTCGGTTACGGCGTTGGCCTCGTCGCGCAGCATAATGGCGGCGCTGCGCATGACATCGAGTGCCGCCCCCATGACCTGCGGCTGGCAGCGGATCGAATAGGGGTCCTGCACGCGCGGATCATCGGCCAGATGCGAGCGGCGGATGACGCTGTCCGCCATCAGCACCCGCAGCGCGCCGGCGACCATGATTTGGCCCGGCTGACGCCTGAGCCGGTGCACGGCCTCGTGGAACGGCGTGTCTGAGCCCATGATCGCATCGGTCGACAACGCCCCTGTCACCATGGCGGCTGCAAAGCAGCGCTCCAGCGCGAATAGCCCGTCAAGCGCCAGCGCGGTCGAGACCTGCGTGCCGTTGAGCAGCGCCAGCCCCTCCTTCGGCCCCAGCGTCACCGGTTCGAGCCCGGCCAGCGCCAGCGCCTCGCGCCCGCCAAGCACGCTGTCATTCCGGGTCGCCTCGCCTTCGCCGATCAGCACGGCGGCCAGATGGGCAAGGGGCGCGAGATCGCCCGACGCACCGACAGAGCCCTGCGCCGGGATCACGGGCAGGACGCCGCGGTTCAGCATGGCCAGCAGCAGCCGAACGGTGGCGGGCTGCACGCCCGATGCCCCCTGCGCCAGGCTGGCCAGCTTCAGCGCCATCACCAGCCGCACCACCCGGGCCGGCAGCGGCTCGCCGACGCCGGCGCAATGCGACCGCACGATATTGACCTGAAGCTGCGCCAGCCGGTCGACCGGGATGCGCACAGAGGCGAGCTTGCCGAAGCCGGTGTTTACGCCATAGACCGCGTCGTTGCCGCGTGCTGCCTTCAGCAGCAGCGCATGGCCCTGTTCGATGCGCGGCCAGCAGGCCCCGTCCAGCGCCAGCACGGCCCCGGCATGCACGGCGCGCCAGAGCGACAGTCCGGCCTCGCCCGGGTTCAGCAATGCGATCGTCATGGGCGTTCCTTGTGTTGCCCATGAGGCGGGCAGGACATGTGCGGTTCAGCCGGCATGGTCAGGAGCCCCGCCACACACGCCGCCAGAGCGGATTGAACCCCATCCGGTAGCACAGCTCGGCCGGCCGCTCGATCTCCCAGATGGCAAGATCGCACCACATCCCCGCCATGAGCATCCCCACTTCGGCCTGAAGGCCGAGCGCCTTCGCTGCGTGGCGCGTCACCCCCAGCAGCGCCTCCTCCGGTGTCAGCCGGAACAGCGTGCAGGCCATGTTGAGCGCCAGCAGCAGCGAGGTCAGCGGCGACGAGCCGGGGTTGCAGTCGGTCGCGACAGCCATCGACGCCCCTGCGGCGCGCAGCAGGTCGACTGGCGGCACGCGGGTCTCGCGGATAAAATAGAAGGCACCCGGCAGCAGCACGGCCACAGTGCCAGCTTTCGCAAGGGCGTCAGCCCCCACCTTGTCGAGATGTTCGAGGTGATCGGCCGAGAGCGCCCCGAAGCTGGCCGCCAGCGCAGCGCCATGAAGATTGGAGAGCTGCTCGGCGTGGATTTTGACCGGCAGGCCCACCGCTCTCGCGGCCTCGAACACAAGGCGGCTTTGCTGGACCGAAAAGCCGATGCCCTCGCAGAACACATCGACTGCATCGGCCAGCTTTTCGTTGACCAGCCGCCGCATCAGGTCCGGGCTGGTGACAAGATCGATGTAGCCATCCGCGTTGCCGGCATATTCGGGCGGCAGGGCATGGGCGCCGAGGAAGGTGGTGCGCATCGTCACCGGCCGCTCCCGCCCCAGCCGGCGGGCCACAGCGAGCTGCCGCAGTTCGGTGTCGATCTGGAGACCGTAACCGGACTTGATCTCGATGCTGGTCACGCCTTCGGCCATCAATGTGGCCATCCGCCTGTCGGCGCTGGCGAACAGGTCGTCCGCGCTGGCAGCGCGGGTGGCCTTGACCGTCGAGAGGATGCCGCCACCGGCGCGGGCGATCTCTTCGTAGCTTGCGCCGCCGAGCCGCATCTCGAATTCGTGTGCCCGGTCGCCGCCAAACACCAGATGCGTGTGGCAGTCGATCAGGCCCGGCGTGATCCAGCGGCCTTCGCAGTCGGTCACCTCAGCGCCTGCACTGGCCGGCAGGTCGGCTTCCAGGCCGGCAAACAGGATGCGACCGGTCGCATCGGCCATGATCGCGCCCTTATCGATCAGCCCGAGGCCGGGACGCTCCGCATCCATGCTGGCAAGACGCGCATTGCGCCAGATCCTGACCCCCGGCACCACTCTCAAACCCCGTTCCACACGCTCGCCATGGCCAGACGATATGCTATCGGTGCTGGCATGCAAGCCGCTCCGCGTGATCGGGGCCATGCCCTGAGACACGACCTGCGACAATACGAGAGGCTGCGCCCGATGACCCTTCTGCATCTCGAACAGGCCCTGCTGGATGGCAAAATCGTCAGCGATGTGGTGGTTAGGGTCGAAAATGGCGTGATTGTCAGTGCTACGCCCGGCATGGCGCGCAAGCGCGGCGCCGTCCGCATCAAGGGCCTGACGCTGCCGGGTATGCCGAACCTGCATAGCCATGCCTTCCAGCGCGGCATGGCCGGGTTAGGCGAGCGCCGCGGTGCCTCCGATGATTCGTTCTGGACTTGGCGCGAGGTGATGTATCGCTTCCTCGACCGGCTGAACCCCGATGATGTGGCGGCACTGGCGGCACAGGCCTATGCCGAGATGCTCGAAGCCGGGTTCACCGGCGTCTGCGAGTTCCACTACCTGCACCATGATATTGATGGCAGTCCCTATGGCGATCTCGCCGCCATGGCCGGCGCCATCGCGCAGGCCGCCGGCGAAACCGGGATCGGGCTCACCCTGCTGCCGGTGTTCTATCGCCATGGCGGATTTGGGCTTCAGGCACCTGGCCGCGGCCAGCGCCGCTTCATCTGCGATCCCGAGCTGTTCCAGCGGCTTATGGCGGAAAGCCGCAAGGTGCTTGCCGGGCTCGATGACGCGGTGCTTGGCATCGCGCCGCATTCCCTGCGCGCCGTCGGCCGCGAGGATCTCGATCTGGCTGTGTCGCTGGCCGGCGGCGGTCCGGTCCACCTCCACATCGCCGAACAGGAGAAGGAGGTGGCCGATTGCCTCGCCTGGTCCGGCCAACGCCCGGTGGAATGGCTGCTCGGCCAGTTGCCGGTCGATGCGCGCTGGTGCCTGATCCATGCCACCCACCTCAGCCCGGCGGAGCGGGACGGCATCGCGGCCAGCGGCGCGGTGGCCGGCCTGTGCCCAGTCACCGAGGCCAATCTGGGCGACGGCATCTTCGACGGGGTCTCATTTGCCGCCGCTGGCGGGCATTTCGGCGTCGGCACGGACAGCAACATCCAGATCGGCGTGGCGGCCGAACTGCGCCAGCTCGAATACTCCCAGCGCCTGCGCGATCGCCGCCGGGCGCGGCTCGCCCCGGTCGATGGCTCGGTCGGGGTTGCGCTGTATTGCGCGGCGCTGGCGGGCGGCGCCATGGCCAGCGGGCGCGCCGTGGGGGCCATCGCCGCCGGCTGCCGCGCCGATCTGGTGACGATCAACCCAGATCATCCCGCGCTGGTCGGCCGTAGCGGCGAGGCCTTGCTCGACAGCGCCATCTTCGCTGCGCGCGAGTTGCCCGTGCGCGAGGTCAGGGTCGGTGGCCGGCTGATGGTCGAGCGCGGCCAGCATGTCCATGCCGTTGCGATCCGCCAGCGCTTCGCCTCCGTGATGCGCCGGGTGCTGGCCTGACCGCCCTGGAGCCGCGGCGCGCGGTCCGGCGTTTGCAAGCCTGAGGCCTGTCGCCGGATTTCGCGGCCTGCCTGTGCCATTGTGGGACAGCAGCGCTCCGAAACCGGGCAGGAGCATCCCCGATGGCCGCAATCGCCGTATCTCCGATACCAAACCGCCTGCTCTGGGCCGATGTGGCCCGTGGCCTGTGCATCGTGCTGGTGGTGATGATGCACTCCACGCTCGGCGTGCAGGAGGCCATGGATGCAAAGGGCTGGCTGAACCCGGTGGTCGAGTTCGCCAAGCCTTTCCGGATACCGGCCTTCTTTCTGGTGGCTGGCCTGTTTTTCGCGCCCATGCTGACCCGCTCCTGGCCCGATCTGTTCGACCGCCGCCTGCTGAGGCTGGTCTATGTTCTGGCGCTGTGGTCGCTGCTGCTGTTCGTTGCCAAGGGCGGATTTCTGGCGCTCGAAAGCCTCAGGCAGGGCGCGCGCTGGTTCCTGCTGGCGCTGCTTGAGCCGCCATCCGCGCTCTGGTTCATCCACGCATTGATCCTGTTTTCGCTCGCGGCGCGGCTGCTGGCTGGCCTGCCGGGCTGGCTGGTGCTGGCCGCTGCGGCAACCCTGCATCTGGCGGCGCCCGTCACCGGCTGGACCGCCATCGACGAGTTTTCCAGCCGCTTCGTGTTTTTCGTGCTCGGCTGTCAGGTCGCCGGCGGGCTTGCGGCCTTCGCGGCTGGTCCCGCCCTGCGGCACGGGCTGGCCTCCGGCATCGTGGCGCTGGCTGTGGTGATCAATGCCGCCGCCGTCTGGCCTGCCGCCTTCGGGCTTGCGGCGCTGCCGGTGATGCTGGTCCCGTTGCAGTGCTTGCTGCTCGGTGTCACCGGCGCGCTGGCGCTGGTGGTCGTGGCGGTGCATCTGGCACGCGGGGCAGTCGGTCGGACTTTGGCCTATGCCGGCACGCGGTCGCTGGCGATCTACGTGTCCTTTACCGTCCCGATGGCTGTCATGCGCATCGTGCTCATCAAGTCCGGGCTGATCGCCGATGTCGGCCTCGTCTCGCTGCTGGTGACCGGCACCGCGCTGCTTGCGCCCCTCGTGTTTGAGGCCGTGGCGCGGCGCTTTGGCCTGGCGCTGCTTTTCGACCTGCCACGGGCAAAGCGATCCGCGCGTCCTTCCGCTGCTGTCACAGGAACACAGCAATCTCGCTCATCGGTTTGCGCGTGATCGCCGGCACGGTGACGTTTTCCGCCGGATAACCCACGACCAGCAGAATCAGCGCCTTTTCATTGTCGGGCCGTCCGCAGATCTCATTGAGGAAGTTCATCGGCGCGGGCGTGTGCGTCAGCGTCGCCAGCCCAGCCTGATGCAGCGAGGCGATCAGCAGGCCGGTGGCAATCCCGACCGATTCGGGCACGTAGTAGTGCTTGATCTTGCCGCCCTCGGCGTCATGCCCCCAGCGCTGCGCGAAGATCACGATCAGCCACGGGGCCGTCTCCAGGAACGGCTTGCTGGCATCGGTGCCGAGATGGGCCAGCGCGCCGAGCCATTCCTCGCCGGCGCGGCCAGCATAGAAGGCGCGCTCCTCTTCTTCCGCCCCTTCGCGGATGCGCCGCTTGATCTCGGTGCTGCTGATGCAGGCAAAGTTCCAGGGCTGCTGGTTGGCCCCCGATGGCGCGCTGCCTGCCGTCATCACTGCCGCCTCGATGATGGCGCGCGGCACGGGCCGGCCTGAGAAGTCGCGCACGCTGCGCCGCTTCTGCATCACGGACCGGAATGCCTCGGCGCGGGCCAGCATGTCCGGCTCCGGCAGTGGCTGGAAGTCCAGCGGCATGGTGGCGTGGGGCTTGGCCATAATGCGGTCCCTGGGGCATATCAGTTGCGGTCTGCGCATCCTTGTGCCTTGCGGGCAACCTGGCAAGCGCCTGCGTGATGGGTCTTTGGGAAGTCTTGCCGGGTCAGGTTGCTCGCATCCTGCCCAACTCGGCATGGACCGGCCCGCGCCCGCGCACTATGGTCCGGCCATGACTGACACAGCAGCTTCTCCCGCGCCCGTCTCGCCGCATGACCATGTCGTTCTGGTCGATGGCTCGGGCTACATCTTCCGCGCCTACCATGCGTTGCCACCGCTGACGCGCAAGTCCGACGGACTGCCGGTCGGCGCGGTCGCAGGCTTCTGCAACATGCTGTGGCGGCTGCTGCGCGACAAGATCGACGGCGAGAAGGCTACCCATATCGCGGTCATCTTCGATGCCTCGTCCGAGACCTTCCGCAACCAGCTCTACGACCAGTACAAGGCCAACCGCACCGAGCCGCCCGAGGATTTGCGCCCGCAATTCGGGTTGATCCGTGCTGCCACACGCGCCTTCGACCTGCCGTCCATCGAGATGCGCGGCTTCGAGGCCGATGACCTGATCGCCACCTACGCCCGCATCGCCGACGAGGCCGGCGCGACTGTCACCATCATCTCGTCCGACAAGGACCTGATGCAGCTCGTCAACGACAACGTCTCGATGTTCGACACGATGAAGGACAAGAAGATCACCGCGCCCGAGGTGGTCGAGAAGTTCGGCGTGTTGCCGGACAAGGTCGTCGAGGTCCAGGCCCTGTCGGGCGATTCGGTCGACAATGTTCCCGGCGTTCCCGGCATAGGCATCAAGACAGCGGCGCAACTGGTCGGCGAGTATGGCGATCTCGAAGGCATCCTTGCTGCCGCAGCCGATGGTCGGATCGCCCAGCCCAAGCGCCGCGAAGCGCTGGTGGAACATGCCGAAAACGCCCGGATCTCGAAGAAGCTGGTGATGCTGGACGCGCATGTGCCGCTGGAAGTGCCGATCGGCGACCTGCGGGTGGTTGATCCCGACCCGCGCAACCTGATCGCCTTTCTGAAGGCGATGGAGTTCAACACCGTCACCCGCCGCGTCGCAGAAGCCTACGAGGCCGATGCCTCCGCCATCGATGCCGATGCCGCTCTGGCCGCCCGCGGGGCCGGCACGGGCTGGGGCACGGGCGAGGGGGCTGCCGACAGCGCACCAGCCGGCGGCGCAATCGAGCCCGGCGCCGCAGCGGTTGCCGGCAAGGCCGCTTCCGACGCAGGCACCGGCACGCCAGCTTTCGAGGCCGATCGTCATGCCGGGCTGGTTGCCGAGGCGATGAGGGCGCTGCCCGTCGACCGCAGCCGCTACGAGACCGTTCGCAGCGCAGCGCGGCTGGCCGAATGGGTGGCCATGGCCCGAGAGGCCGGCGTGGTCGCCATCGACACCGAAACCACAGCGCTCGACGCCATGGTGGCCGATCTTGTCGGCGTCTCGCTGGCGGTCGCGCCCAATGTTGCCTGTTATGTGCCGCTGCTGCACCGCGGCGGGTCGGACCTGTTCGGCAGCGGGCTGGAACCGGACCAGATCCCCGCCGCCGAGGCCATCGCCCTGCTTAAGCCGCTGCTGGAAGACCGCGCGGTGCTCAAGGTCGGCCAGAACCTCAAGTATGACTGGCTGGTGCTGGTGCGCCACGGCATCGCGATCGCGCCCGCCGACGACACCATGCTGATGAGCTACGTGCTCGATGCCGGCCTCAACAGCCATGGCATGGACAAGCTGTCCGAACTGCACCTCGGCCACGCCACCATCCCGTTTTCGGAGGTGGCCGGCACCGGCAAGGCGATGGTCACTTTCGACCGTGTGCCGACCGACAAGGCCTCGGCCTATGCCGCCGAGGATGCGGACGTGACCTTGCGGCTTTGGCGCATCTTCAAGGCGCGCCTCGCCGCCAGTGGCCGGCAATCGGTCTACGAGACGCTGGAGCGGCCGCTCGTTCCCGTGCTTGCCCGCATGGAGCGTCGCGGCGTCGCCATCGACCGCCAGATCCTGTCGCGGCTGTCGGGCGATTTTGCCCAGAAGGCGGCGGCGTTGGAGGACGAGATCCAGCAACTTGCCGGCGAGCGGTTCAATGTCGGATCGCCCAAGCAGCTTGGCGACATCCTGTTCGGCAGGCTTGGCCTGCCCGGTGCCAAGAAGACCGCGACCGGCCAGTGGGCCACCGGCGCAGGCGTGCTCGAAGACCTCGCCGAGCAGGGCCATGTGCTGGCCGCCCGCATCCTCGATTGGCGACAGCTCACCAAGCTGAAATCGACCTACACCGATGCGCTGCCCACCTATGTGAATGCCGCGACGGGGCGCATCCACACCTCGTTCTCGCTGGCCGCCACCACCACGGGCCGGCTCTCGTCCTCCGAGCCGAACCTGCAGAACATCCCGGTCCGCAACGCCGAGGGCCGCCAGATCCGCACCGCCTTCATCCCCGAGAAGGGCATGAAGCTGATCTCGGCGGACTACAGCCAGATTGAACTGAGGCTGCTGGCGCACATTGCCGATATCTCCCAGCTCCGTCAGGCCTTCGCCGACGGCATCGACATCCATGCCATGACCGCTTCCGAGATGTTCGGCGTGCCGGTCAAGGACATGCCGGGTGAGGTGCGCCGCCGCGCCAAGGCCATCAACTTCGGCATCATCTACGGCATTTCCGCCTTCGGGCTGGCCAACCAGCTCGGCATCGGCCGCGAGGAGGCCGGTGCCTACATCAAGAAGTATTTCGAGCGCTTCCCCGGCATCCGCGCCTACATGAACGAGACCAAGGCCTTCGTGCGCAGCCATGGCCATGTCACCACCATTTTCGGGCGCGTCTGCCATTATCCGCAGGCTTCGTCCAAGAACCCGCAGGAGCGCGCCTTCGTCGAGCGGCAGGCCATCAATGCCCCCATCCAGGGCTCGGCCTCGGACATCATCCGCCGCGCCATGATCCGCATGGAGGGTGCCCTTGCCGATGCCGGCCTGGGCGTGCGCATGCTGCTCCAGGTCCACGACGAACTGGTGTTCGAGGCCCCAGAGGCCGAGGTCGAGCGCGCCTTGCCGGTGATCTGCAAGGTGATGACCAATGCGCCGTTCCCTGCTGTCAGCCTGAAGGTGCCACTCCAGGTCGATGCCCGCGCCGCCGGCAATTGGGATGAAGCGCACTGATCAGGCCGGCGATCTCGTCACGCGGCGCAGGGTCAGGTTGATGCGCCCGCCCTGCGGCAGCAGGGTCGAGGTGCCGGCGATGATCCTGTCGATGCCATGGAGGGCCAGCCGCGCCGGCCCGCCGAAGCTCAACGCATCGCCCGATTGCAGCTTCAGCGACACGGTTCTGCCGCCGCGCGACGTGCCTCCCACCCGAAACACGGCGGTGTCGCCCAGCGACAGCGACAGCACCGGCGCGTTGAGGTCGTCCTCGTCCCGGTCCTGATGCAGGCCCATCTTCGCCGTGGCGTCGTATAGATTGATGAGGCAGGCCTCGGGCGGGTGCGGATAGCCGGCCAGCGCCTGCCACGCCGCCAGCAGCGCATCCGGCATCGCGGGCCAGGGTTCGCCTGTTTCCGGGTGCGCCGGCTGGTAGCGATAGCCCGTCTCGTCCGAGACCCAGCCCAGCGCGCCGCAATTGCTCATCCTGACCGAGAAGGGCTTTCCGGTCCGGGGCATGCGCGGCACGAACAGTGGGGCGGCCTTCACCACGGCGCGCAGGTCCGCCAGCAGAGCCTCCTGCGCCGGCCGGTCAAGCCAACCCGGATGATGCACGACGCCGGGCGCGATCTCGATGCGGGTGGTCATGGATATTGGCGTCTCCGTGTCCCACCGACATTGTCAAACCGCCGCGATCCTCATCCTTCGACAGGCTCAGGATGAGGTTAAGGATAAACATGAGGATGTTGGGTCATGGCGGAAGCGTTTCGCTGCGCCGGCCACCACCGCGCTGCTTTCACCCCTTCAGGATGTCCTTCGAAGCGACGCTCGTGTCCGCTTTCAGCCGGTAGACGATGGGCTGGCCGGTGGCGAGTTCGACATGCACGATCTGGTCCGGGGTCAGCCGGTCGAGCACCATGATCAGAGCGCGCAGCGAGTTGCCGTGAGCGGCCACCAGCACGCGCTCGCCGGCCATCACGCGCGGCAGGATGTCGGTGACGAAATAGGGCAGGGCGCGCGCCACCGTGTCCTTGAGCGACTCGCCCCCCGGAGGCGGCACATCATAGCTGCGCCGCCAGATGTGCACCTGCTCGTCGCCATACTTGGCGGCCGTCTCCGCCTTGTTGAGGCCCGACAGGTCGCCATAGTCGCGCTCGTTCAGCGCCACGTTGCGGATGGTTTTCAGCGTCGGCTGACCCATCTCGTCGAGGATGAGCTGGCAGGTCTTCTGTGCCCGGCTGAGATCGGAGGTGTAGGCCACATCGAGGTGCAGCCCCAGCGCCTTTAGCCGTTGGCCCGCATCCTTGGCCTCCTGCACGCCCAGCGCCGTCAGGTCAGGGTCCTTCCAGCCGGTGAACAGGTTTTTCAGGTTCCAGTCGCTCTGGCCATGGCGGCAGAGCACGAGCAGGCGGTCTGTGGGCATAAGGGTTCTCTTTGCAGCCAACGGTTCGTCTCTTGTTAGCAGTTTATTGGTGAAATGGGGGATGACTTCGGGCGCAATCAGTACACAAGCACACACGGCCAACATCAAGACGCCGACTGCAACAACTGCCTGTCCGCTTACAACCAGATATCCGGTGAAAGCAAATGTCCCGATGCTTCCTGCGGCGATCAGAAGTTTGGTGGTTCGACTGATCTCGCTCACCGATGTTCAGTCCTTCAGTCCCAAAACGTCATCCATGTCATGAAGGCCCGGCTTCTTCCCGCGCGCCCAGAGCGCCGCACGGATCGCGCCGCGCCCGAACAGCCCGCGATCCTCCGCCTGGTGGCCGATCTCGATCCGCTCGCCCTGGCCTGCGAAGATCACGCTGTGTTCGCCGATCACGGTGCCGCCGCGCAAGGTGGCAAAGCCGATGGTGCCGGGCTCGCGTGGGCCGGTCACGCCATCGCGCACGGTAACTTGTCTGTCCTTCAGTGCCACCTTGCGCCCCTCGGCCGCGGCTTTGCCGAGCAGCAGCGCGGTGCCGGATGGCGCATCGATCTTCATGCGGTGGTGCATTTCCAGCACCTCGATGTCCCAGTCATCGCCCAGCGCCGCCGCTGCCCGCCGGACGAGGCCGGCGAGGAGATTGACGCCAAGGCTCATGTTGCCGGACTTAACGATGGTGGCGTGGCGCGCCGCCGCCTCCAGCCTGTGCAGGTGCTTGTCCTCGAAACCGGTGGTGCCGATGACGTGGACAATGCGCGCCTGCGCCGCGAACGCCGCCATGGCGCAGGACACGTCCGGCACCGTGAAATCGAGAATGCCGTGCGCCTCGACGATGGCCGCCAGCGGATCATCACTGATCGCCACCCCATTGGGCTTGAGCTCGGCCACGGTGCCGGCATCCTGCCCGAGCAGGGCTGAGCCGGCACGCTCCAGTGCCGCATGCAGCACCACGTCGGGGTTCTCGGCAATGGCTCTGACTAATGTCCGCCCCATGCGCCCGCCGGCGCCGACGACAACGAGCTTCATGGGGTGGGACATGGGGTGTGCCTCCGGCGTCGGATACCGACCGAAAGCGTCTCTAGTTGGTCAATCTGATACGGGCAAGGGCACGACCACCCTTCAAGCCACCGCCCTGATAGTCCGCCTCACCTTCTCGACCAGTTCGTCGATCTGGCTTTCGGTGATGATCAGTGGCGGGGTCAGGGCCAGCGTGTCGCCGGTATATCGTAGCATCAGGCCTTCGTTGTGGAAGGCGTGGTCCATCGCGGCAAAGCCGCGCTTGGTCGGGCCGTCCGCATGGGGGATGAGATCGATGCCGGCCACCAGCCCGAGCGTGCGGATATCGACCACGTTGGGCTCCCCCTTGAGGCTCATGATAGCCTCGGCCCAGAGCGGTTCGAGGTCGCGAGCGCGCTCGAACAGGCCTTCCTCACGGTAGATGTCGAGCGCTGCCAGCGCGGCGGCGGCGGCTAGCGGGTGTCCCGAATAGGTGTAGCCGTGGAATAGCTCGATGGCATGATCCGGCCCGTTCATGAACGCGTCGTAGATGCCCTTGCGCACCAGCACCCCGCCCATCGGCACGGCGCCGGAGGTGACGCCCTTGGCAAAGCAGATCATGTCCGGAATGACGCCATAGCGCTCAGCGGCGAAGGCGTATCCGAGGCGGCCGAAGCCGGAGATCACCTCGTCGAAGATCAGCAGGATGCCATGCTTCGTGCAGATCTCGCGCAGCTTCTTGAGATAGCCCACGGGCGGTGGCAGCACCCCGGTCGAGCCGGCCATCGGCTCCACGATCACGGCGGCCACAGTCGAGGCATCATGCAGCGTGACGATGCGTTCGAGCTCGTCCGCAAGGTGCCCGCCCCATTCGGGCTCGCCCTTGGAGAAGGCCTGCTTCTCGCGGTTGTAGGTCGTCGGCATGTGGTCGACGCCGGCCAGCAGCGATCCGAAGAACTTGCGGTTGCTGACGATGCCGCCGACCGAGATGCCGCCGAAGCCGACGCCGTGATAGCCGCGCTCGCGCCCGATCAGCCGGGTCTTGGAGCCCTTGCCGGTGACATTCCAGTAGGCGATTGCGATCTTCAGCGCCGTGTCGACGGCCTCGGAGCCGGAGCCGGCAAAGAACACGTGGTCGAGATCGCCCGGTGCCAGCGCGGCCACGCGGGCTGCGGCGGCGAACACCTTGGGGTGGCCGAACTGGAAGGCCGGCGCATAGTCGAGTTCCTCGGCCTGCGCCTGGATGGCCTGGATGATCGGCCGGCGCGCATGGCCGGCATTGCAGCACCACAGGCCGGCCGTGCCGTCCATGATCGGCTTGCCGTCGGTGGTGTAGTAATGCATTCCCTCCGCGCGGCTGATCATGCGCGGTGCCTTCTTGAAGGCGCGGTTGGCTGTGAAGGGCATCCAGAACGACTCAAGGTCGTTGGGCTGCTCGGCCGGGCGCGGGGTCGAGGGGGACATGCGGGGATCTCCTGGAGGCGGCTCGCGCGCCACGGAGTGGCGCTCGTCACGCTCAGCGTAGCAAGCCTGCGCGCTAAGTAAACCTCGCCAGGGGATCGACCCGCGAAATCTCCGCATGCGGCCCGCGCCGCCGCCGCTTACGAATTGCGTTCCCATCCCCGGATGATTGCACTAACCTGCCGTTCGGTGTGTTGCAACGTCCGGAAGGGCGGCGCTGCTCCGCAGCACCAAGGACCGCCGTGAACGAGACCAGCAGGCCCGACCTGGCTCCGATCCTCGGTGATGTCGTAAAGGCAGAGGCTTGTGCGGCGCTGGCCATGCTGGTCGAAAGCCCCGCGTTTAGCACAGCCCCGCAACTGGCGGCGTTTCTCGGCGATGGCGTCAACACCGCGCTGGCCGGGCGGGAGGGCGAGATTAAGGGTTATACCATCGCGGTCGAGGCCCTGGGTCGCCCCGGAGATTTCGATCCGGTGATCGATCCGATTGTGCGCGTCGAGGCTGGCCGGCTGCGCCGGGCGCGGGATTCCCATTCAGCCGGCGAGGGGGCCAGCGATCCGGTTCGGGTGCGGATCCCGTGCGTCTCCTATGTGCCGCGATTTGTCCGCCAGTCCGGTGAGGCGGCGCCCCTTGATGGCGTTTCAGGCCGGCTTGCCGCAGTCGCCATCGTGCCGGCCCCGGCCTCCCGGGGAGAGGCAGGTCCGGCACCCGCTTCTGCATCACCGCCTTTCGTCACCCGCCCGCTTGCCCCGCGCTTGCTGCTGGCGGGCCTCGCGGCCGTGACGCTCGTCGGCGCTGGGCTGTTCTGGAACGGGCAGCGCGACCGGCGCCCCGAGAGCTCCACCGACGCCACGGTCGAGGAATTGACATCGGCGACCCGCCAGCAGCCATCGGTTCTGGTGGTTGGCATGACCGGCTCTGACCCGTCTTTGTCGGCAGCGATGCTGAACTACGACAACCAGTTGTCGGACGCCTTGGCCCGCTTCGATCAATTCTCGCTGCTGAAGGCCGCGCCTGCCGCGACCACCGTCTTGCCGAGCTATCGCGTTGAGCATGCCGCCCAGTTCATCAGCAGCACGGGTGCTTCAGGCCTCGTCACGGCTGGTGCATACCCCGACCGGCCGTGTGGTCTGGACATCGAGCGTTGAGTTGCCAGCCACCGTGATGGCGCACAACGACCAGATCCGCGAACCTGCCAGGGGCGCAGCCGTGCGCGTCGCGCAGCCCTATGGTTTGATCCATGCCGATCCGAGGGCGCACGCCATCGGCGGTGGGCCGGTGCAATGCGTGGTCTACACCTATGATTATTGGTCCGAGCCGTCCAGCGCGCGCCATGCCGATGTCCGAGAATGCCTTGAGACCACGGTCAGGAACGACCCGCTGTATCATCCTGGCTGGGCGCTGCTCGCCATGATCCACCTCGACGAATACTGCATCGGCTAAAACCCGATGCCGGGTTCGGCGCTGGACAGAGCCACGCCGGGCAGCGCAGCGCGCGGTGACGCTTGCCCCCGAAAGCGCCCGCGCCCTGCAGGCTCTGATGGCAGTGCAGACGGTCAGTGGCGACACCGAGGAGGCGCTGCGCACCGGCTTCGAGGCCGTGCGCCGCAACCCGTTCGACACGGACATTCTCGCTGATCTGGGCGCGCGGCTCACCCGAGCGGGGCGCCCGCGCGAGGGTTGGCCGCTGCTGTTGCGCGCCGCCGAGGTCAATCGCGTCTGGCCGGTCTGGCACGAATTCTACCTGTTTCTCTAAGCCCGTGCCGTTGGGGACGCGGACGGGGCCCGCTCGGCGTTGCGCTCGCTCGAGCTGGCCGATGCCCCGCTGGCTCTGCTCGCCCGCGCCGTCGCCGCCTCCGATCTCGGCCAGCGCGACAAGGCGCTTCTGGCCATGCGGCAACTGGCCAGCCTCTCGCCCGTGTTCGGCGACAATGCCGGCGAGTTTCTCGATCGGGCCTTCCTCGCCCACGACGTGCGCGCCATGCTGCTCGAAGCGCTCGAAGCGGGCGGCTTTAGCGAACCGGCCAAGGGCTGAGATCCGCGGCCCGTGGCAACCAACCTGTGATGCCGTCAATCCTGCCATCGCTTCTTGCGGAAGCAGCCTGGCGAGCCTGTCCGCGATGGGACGGCTGTCGTAGTCTGGTCGAAGTGATTCGCGGATCGGCCCGCTCTTCCACTTTGTCGATCTTGAGGTTAAGACATGGCGGCCCAGCCAAATTCAGCGCAGAATGCCGCACATCCTTCCCGCCGGTGGCTGCCAAGCATCGAGCCGGCCTTGCGCAGGCCGCTGCTCAGTGTCTTGCTGGGCATCGGCGCGGCCAGCGGTCTGGCCGTCGTCCTCCCCCCGCTGCTGGCCCTGCCGGTGGCGCTTGCAGTGATCGGGCTGTCGGGCCTGTCCGCCCTGCTGGTGCTGGATGCCCGCCGCAAGCGCGAGGCTGACGTTCTTGCCGCCAATGTCGGCGAACTCAATGTTCGGCTGGCCGCCACACGGATCAAGCTGGATGGCCTCAGGTCGCGGATCGATTCAGAGCCCCTGCGCGAGGCCGACATCGCCCCCACCCGCGCCTCGCTGGCCGAACTCACCGCCGAGGTTGGGCTGCTCGGCGGCGTGCTGCGCGATGTGGCCAACGCCGTGTCGGAGCATGAGACCCGGCTCACCAGCGCCGATGCCGAGGCCCGCAAGGCCGAGAAAGCCTCGGCCGGCCCAACGGCGGCATCACCATCCTCGCCCGGCTCCTCAGTTTCGTCCGCCGCCCCGCGCGAAGCGGGCAGGCAGGGTCTGTCCGGCACGCTGGTGGCGCAGCCGGCCTCGCTGGTCGATGCCGAATTGCGCAAGCGCGACGAGGCACGCCTGTCGGCAATCATGACGGCGTTCGGGTCCGGTGGCATAGAGGTTCATCTCCAGCCCGTGGCGGCGCTGCCGATGCGCCGCACGGTCGGCTACGAGGCGCTGGCGCGTCTGAAGCTCGCCGACGGCACCCAGTTGATGCCGTCCGAGTTCATCGCCGCCCTCGAACGGTCGGGGCAGGGTGCCAGTCTCGATGCGCAGGTGCTGACGCAGGTTCTCGCCATCGCCGGCCATCTCAATGCCAAGGGCCACGATTACTTCATCAGCCTCAATCTCTCGGGCGGCACATGGTCCGATGCGCGCGCGCTCGGCTCCATTGCCCGCGTACTCGAAACCTTCCGCTCGCAGGCCGCACGGCTGGTCATCGAGGTGCCGCAGCGCATCTTCCGGCAGATGGACCCTACGCGCCTGGGCATCATCGGGGCGATGTCGGCCAACGGTGCCCGCTTCGCGCTGGATCAGGTCAGTGACCTCAGGATCGACCCGGCAGCCCTGGCTGATCGCGGTATCTGCTTCGTCAAGGCTCCGGCGCTGATGCTGGCCGAGATGGGTGAACGCCAGAGCGGGCTGGACATCGACATCGGCGATCTTGCCCAGCTGCTCCGCCGCTCCGGCATCGAACTCATCGGCGAGCGCGCCGAGACAGACCGGCAGGTCGCGGACCTGCTGGACCTCGATGTGCGCTTTGCCCAGGGCTTCGCGATTTCGCAGCCGCGTCCGGTCAGGCCCGATGTCTTCCAGCCCGTCGCCCCCGGCGTTGCCGAACCGGCGACGCCCGCCCGCGAAGCGCTGGTCGAGAACCTGCCCATCGCCGCGACCGGGCAACGACCGGCCCGCAGCCCCGATCAGGGCGAGCGGGTTCCGTTCCGCGCCGTGCTGCGCCGCGCCTGAGCTGTTGCCGGGGCAGCTCCAGCGCTGGATCCGCAGGCTTGACGTGCGCGCTTGCCTCGGTCACTCCACGCAGGCCACATGTCTTCCGGAGAGCGCATGACCGACGAACCCGAAGCCAGATCCATGGTGCCGCCTGCTGGCGCCGCAACCACGGCTTCCGCGACGAGGACAGCCCCGTCCGCGCCGCTTGCGGCGCCGCATGCCGAACTTGTCACCGGCTTCTACATGCTGTCCTGCGGGATCGACGTGCTGCTCTGCGATGTCTGGGGCGTGGTCCACAATGGCCAGACCGCCCACAAGGCCGCCTGCGCGGCGCTCGAGATGTTCCGCGCCGGTGGCGGCACCGTGATCATGGTCTCCAATGCCCCGCGCCCTTCGGTGGACGTGGTGCCGCAACTGCTGTCCTACGGCGTTTCTGCCGCCGCCTTCGATCGCATCATCACCTCCGGCGATGTCACGCGGCAGTTGATCAAGGCGCATGCCGGGCAATCCTGCGTCCATATCGGGCCGGAACGTGACCTGACCCTGTTTCAGGGCCTGAAAGTGGCGCTTACCGGTGCCGCAAGCGCTGATTACTGCATCTGCACGGGCTTTGCCGATGACGAGACGCAGACCACGGATGACTATGCCGCCACGCTCGACCTGATGGCGGCGCGCGGTCTGACCATGATCTGCGGCAACCCCGATCTCATCGTCGAGCGCGGCAAGAGGCTGATTCCCTGCGCCGGTGCCCTGGCCGTAGCCTACGAGGCCAGGGGCGGCGCGGTCATCTATGCCGGCAAGCCGCATCTGCCTGTCTACCAGCAGGCGCTGATGCTGGCCGAACAGGTGCGCGGTGCGGCGATCAATCTGGCGCGCGTGGCGGCCATCGGCGATGCGGTGCGAACCGACGTGGCCGGCGCAGCCGCGCTCGGCGTGCGCTCGATCCTGCTGCTCGATGGCATTCACTGGCACGATGTCGGGGCCGATGCCTGGCCCGGTGGCTACCGCGATTGGCTGTCGCGCCAGGCTTTCCAGCCGCACTATGTGATGCCGCGCCTCAGCTGGTAGTCGCGAACAGCCAATCGACCGTTTCCTGCGGGATCGCCCCTGCGCCGCCCGGCCCGTGCACCATGTTGGCGTCGTTCCTCGCCGCGCGCTGCCGCTCGACCTCGCCCTGGAAAACCGTGTCGGGGCCGACCTCACCGGACAGCGCCGTGCCGTGCCCGACCTTGACGGTGCCTGCGAAGATCCGGAGGCGTTCTTCCATCGCCTGCAACGTATGGGTCACACGTTGCAGGCGTTGTCCGGTCAGGTCCTGAAAGCTGCACGCCTCCATAAGCGCGAACATGCGCTGCTCCACGAGCATGCGGTAATCGTTGCCGGTCTGCGTGGCGGCAAGCAGGTCTTCGGCGGCTTCCAGAATCGTGTTGGCCGCCGAGCGGGTCGAGGCCAGCACGTCGTTGATGTCGACGTGGACAGCCCCGAGCTTGGTCTCGGCGATGTCGAGCACACCGAGGCGGCTGATCGCGGTCCTCAGCTCAGCCATGCGGACGGCAACCGTGCCGATCTCGCGCGCCTGCCCATCGCGGTCGGCGGTGTCTGAAGGGGCGGCTGGCCTCAGGACGCTGTGTGCCATGGATCGATCTTTCGGAGGTGCGGATCGATCAGGCGCCGCAGACAGCTTCGATTTTCGTCTTCAGGGTCTGGGCGTTGAAGGGCTTGACGATGTAGTTGTTCACGCCGGCTTTCTTGGCCGCAATCACGTTCTCGGTCTTGGACTCGGCCGTGACCATGATGAAGGGCGTGGTGCGCAGCCCGTCATCGGAGCGGACCTGTCGCAGCAGTTCGTAGCCCGTCATCGGCTCCATGTTCCAGTCGGAGATGACGAGCCCGTATTTCTTCTGCTTCAGCTTGTCGAGCGCAGCTGTGCCGTCCGATGCATCGTCAACATCCTCGAAGCCAAGCTGCTTGAGCAGGTTTTTGATGATCCGGACCATCGTCTGGTAATCATCGACAACCAGGATCGGCATGGACGTGTCGAGGGCCATCAAACTGCTCCGTCAAACGCGTGACCCGCTGTCGCGGATCGAAAAGGAGAGCCGCACAGACTGCGGACATTCTCCTGACGGGTTATCATGGGGTGATTGACAACGGGTTAAGTCGCCCGACCCGCCGCCGCCTGCAGCCGCCGCCTGCACTTGACGTTGCCCGCACTTCGCGTCACCTCGCAGTCGGGAAGGAGTGGAGTCCTCCGGCTCCCGCCCGCCTTCCGGCTCAGCCCACACTCCTCTTGCGCGGACCTTTCACATCGTGACTTCTCGCTCCGAACAGCCTCATGCGATCGCCGGACTCGGCGCTCGGACGCCTGCCCTGTGGACGGGGATAGGTGCCGTGCCGGAGCGCCTGCGCGGTGCGGTCTGCGCCATCGGCAACTTCGATGGCCTGCATCTGGGCCACAAGGCCCTGCTCGCTGCCGCAGCCGAGGCAGGCGCGCGCCTTGGCCGCCCGGTCGGGTTGATCACCTTCGAGCCGCATCCGCGCAGCTTCTTCAGGCCTGATGCTCCGGTGTTCCGCCTGAGCCCTGCCGGGTTGCGCCGCGACCTTGCGGAGGAGCATGGCTGCGGGGCTGTGGCGGAACTGCCCTTCGACGCGGCCTTCGCCAGCCAGAGCGCAGCCCAGTTCATCGATGATCTGCTGATCGGGCAGCTTGATGTCGCCGGTGTTGCGGTTGGTGCCGACTTCGCCTTCGGGCGTGGCCGCGAGGGCGACGTCGCGCTGCTCCGCCGCGCGCTCGAAGCCTCGGGTCGCGTCATGCTCGTGGTGCCGCCAGTGGTCGATGCCGGCGGGATCGCCGTGTCGTCGTCGCGCATTCGCAACGCGCTGGCGGCGGGAGATGTCGCGCTGGCCAACAAACTGCTGGGCCATCGCTGGCGGCTCCGGGGCGAGGTGGTGCATGGCGACAAGCGGGGCCGCCTGCTGGGCTACCCCACTGCCAACATGGTGCTGTCGCCCGACAACCAGCTCCGGCATGGCATCTACGCCGTGCGCCTGTGCATCGACGGCATCTGGCGGCCAGCTGTTGCCAGCTTCGGACGCCGCCCCACCTTCGATGATGGCGCTCCGCGGCTCGAAAGCTTCGTGTTCGACTTTGCCGGTGATCTTTACGGGCAGACGCTTGATGTCGAATTCGTCGGCTGGATCAGGCCCGAGGAGAAGTTTGCCGACATGTCGGCGCTGGTAGCCCAGATGGACCGCGACAGCGCCGAGGCGCGCCGGTTGACCGCCTGAATCATCAGCGAAACAGCCATTTCTTAGCGGATCGTTAACCTTGATCTCGCATCACTTCAGGTGGCTGTGGAGACGTTGGTTCGATGAAAAATCCGCGTTCGTCGCGCATGTCGTTGCGCATCAAGATGGCGCTCGGCGTGCTGCTGATCATCGTTCTGAGTGTTGCTGGGGTCGTCGTCGCCGCCGTCAGGATCGTCGATGCCCGCGTTGCTGAACATGCCTTGAGCGATCAGGGCTCGGCAATGAAGTTGGCGGCACATCTGGTGCGCGCAGCACAGCCCGGCACCGAGGTTCTCTATGCTCCGGCCGGTGTTGATCGCGTGCGCGCGGTCGGCCTGCCGGATCTTGGAGACCACCGCCTTGTGGACAGCATCTCGCAGATCACCGGCAGCAGCGCCGTGATCTTCCGCTGGGACGGCGCGCGCGGCGCTTTCGAGCAGGTCTCGACCACCCTTCGCCGCACCGAGGGAGGCCGCGCAGCCGGCGCACTGCTCGGCCCGGCCAGTCCCGCTTTCGCCATCTTGCGGTCGGGCAGTCCCTATCGCGGCGAGATCACGCTGCTCGATGTAACCTACATGGGCCAGATCGTCCCGATCGTCGCGCCGGACGGCATGGTGAGCGGTGCGATCAAGGTTGGCATGCCGAGCCGCGAGGCAGGGGCAGTCTCGTCTGGCATCGAACGCTCCATCATCATCAGCGCCGTACTGATGGCGCTGGTCGGTGCAATCGCGGGCCTGGCGCTGATCAGCTTCTGGCTCACGCCGCTGGCGCCGCTCGCCGGTTCTGTCACGGCCCTTGCCAAGGGCATCCTTTCCGGCGTCGTTCCCTATCGCCGGCGCACCGACATCTTTGGCGACATGGCGCGTTCCATCGAGCAGTTGCGCGTCTCCCTGGTCGAGAAATCGATGATGATGGAAGAAGACGCGCGCGAAAGCGAAGAGGCCATGCGCCGTGCCATGCAGATCGGCGAAGCGGCCCGACATCTCAACCTCGCCGTGGAAAACTCCGTGTCCACCGTGCTCGAAACTACGACATTACTGCGCGCCAGCGCCGAGCAGCTGCGCGAGGCTGCCGAGTTGACGGCCGGCCAGCTGGAAACCGCCACCACCTCCTCCGCCGGCTCGTCCGACAGTGTGCGCATCGCCGCCGCCGCCGCCGAGGAACTGAACTCGGTGATCGCCGACATCTCGCAGCAGATCTCGCAAGGCTCGAGTGTCACCGCCGCCGCCGTGACGGCCATGGATACCACCCGCGAGCGGGTCGGCGTGCTGGCCACCTCCAGTTCAAGGATCGGCGAGGTCGTGACGCTGATCACCAACATCGCCGAGCAGACCAACCTCCTGGCGCTCAACGCCACCATCGAGGCAGCCCGCGCCGGCGAGGCCGGGCGCGGCTTTGCGGTCGTCGCCCAGGAGGTGAAGCAGCTGGCCAGCCAGACGGCGCGCGCCACCGACGAGATCCGCCGGCAGGTTGAGGAAATGCAGACCGCCACGCAGCAGGCGGTCGGCGCCATCGGCGGCATCGGCGAAACCATCGCCATGATCGATAAGATCACGGTCTCGATTGCCGGCGCTGTCGAGCAGCAGGGCGCGGCCACCCATGAAATCGCCCGTTCGATCTCGGATGCGGCCAGCTCCAGCGCCGAAGTGACCAGCGCCATCGTTGCCGTCGACCGCGCCTCGAAGAAGACCTCCTTTGCCGCCGGCGACCTCGAAGCCGCCGCCGACAACGTGATGCAGACCGCCGAGGTCCTGCGCCATGCCGTGCGCGAGCACATCGCCAGCATTAAGGTCGCCTGAGCCGCCTCCGGGCCGGGTGGGGGGAAACCCGGAGCGCGAAATGCGTTGCCAGGCTTTCCCTGGCTGGGCTAAAAGAACGGTCATGCAAGCCCGCTCATCCCGTCAGTCCATCGGCAACGTATTGCGCGAATTTCGCGCCCGGTTCCTCACGCCTGAGTGCAGGCGCTGATGGGCCGGGTGAACCTTGCCGGGTGACCGTTTCACCACCAAACCTTGCCACTTCTCCTCCGATGGCCCATGAGATGGGCGCCTGACTGGGCGCTTGCCGGGCTGATCCGGCAGGGCCTAGCCCCGGGTCAGAGCCAGCCATCCGCGCACAGCCGTGAAATGACGATGACCGACACCAGAACCCCCGCTGCGACACCCGCCTCCACCGATGCTGCCGGGCGCGACTATTCGCAGACGCTCAACCTGCCTGAGACCGGGTTTCCCATGCGCGCCGGCCTGCCTGTGCTGGAGCCGAAGCTGCTGGAGCGCTGGGCCGCCAACAACCTCTATGGCCAGTTGCGCCAGGCGGCGAAGGGCCGGGACCGCTTCGTGCTGCACGATGGCCCGCCCTATGCGAACGGCGACATCCACATCGGCCACGCGCTCAACAAGATTCTCAAGGATCTGGTGGTGCGCGGCGCGCAGATGTCTGGCTATGACAGCAACTATGTCCCCGGCTGGGATTGCCACGGCCTACCGATCGAATGGAAGATCGAGGAACAGTATCGTACCAAGGGCAAGAACAAGGATGAGGTGCCGGTCATCGAGTTCCGCAAGGAATGCCGCACCTTCGCCGAGCACTGGGTCGGCGTGCAGCGCGAGCAGTTCAAGCGCCTTGGCGTCGAGGGCGACTGGGACAAGCCCTACCTGACCATGAGCTACCCCGCCGAAGCCCAGATCGCCCGCGAGATCATGAAGTTCTCGATGAACGGCCTGCTCTATCGCGGCTCCAAGCCTGTGATGTGGAGCGTGGTCGAGCGCACCGCGCTTGCCGAAGCCGAGATCGAATATCAGGACTACCAGAGCGACATGGTCTGGGTGGCGTTTCCGGTGAAGCGAGTTATCGGCGTCCATCTTTTGCGTGGCGTAGACGATTCAAATCGTGACCAAGTTGTTGATTGGGCTATTGCTGATTCCAAATTGAAGTCGCTTCTTGATTTAGCCTCCATCCTCATCTGGACCACCACGCCTTGGACCATCCCCGGCAACCGGGCGATCTCGTTCAACAACAAGATCGGCTATGGCCTTTATGAATTGACCGGGCTGCTCGATGGCAGCTTCGCTATGCTTGGCAAACGCTACATCGTCGCCGACAAGCTGGCGGACGAGGTGTTCGGCAAGGCGAAAGCCGTTGCGACGCGGCTGATGGACGTGTCTGCCGACCTGCTTGGCGGCATCACCTGCGCCCACCCGCTGGCCGGCCAAGGCTACGACTTCGACGTCCCCCTGCTCGATGGCGATCATGTCACCGATGATGCCGGCACCGGCTTCGTGCACACCGCGCCCGGCCATGGCCGCGAGGACTTCGACATCTGGATGCGGGCGGACACGCAACAGCGGCTGCGCGCCCAGGGCATCGACACCGCCATCCCCTACACGGTCGATGCCGATGGCAGCTACACGAAGGCCGCGCCCGGCTTTGTCGGCGAGCAGGTCATCACCGACAAGGGCGAGAAGGGCAAGGCCAACGACGCCGTCATTGCGGCGCTCATCGCCGCCGGTAACCTGTCCGCACGCGGCCGCCTCAAGCACCAGTATCCGCACTCATGGCGCTCCAAGAAGCCGGTAATCTTCCGCAACACGCCGCAATGGTTCATCGCCATGGACAAGCCGTTCATGGCAGGCCATACCCTCCGCGAGGCCTCACTCGCGGGCATCCGTGCGACCCAGTGGGTGCCCGCTTCCGGCGAGAACCGCATCCGCGGCATGATCGAGGCCAAGCCCGACTGGGTGGTCTCGCGCCAGCGCGCCTGGGGTGTGCCGATTACCGTATTCGTGGCGAAGCGCGACCTGCCGGCCTATGGCCTTCGCGAGGGCGACATCCTGCGCCATGAGCAGGTCAACCACGCCATCGGCGAGGCGTTCGAGGCCGATGGCGGCGATGCCTGGTTCGCCAGCGCTGATGGCGCGCGCTTCCTCGCGCCGTTCGGGTTCGATCCTGCCGATTTCGAGAAGGTCAACGACGTGCTCGATGTCTGGTTCGATTCGGGCTCGACCCACGCCTATGTGCTCGACGATGCCATCCACTTCCCCGATCTGGCCGGCACAAGGCGCAAGGTCGATGGCGGTCGCGACACGGTGATGTATCTCGAAGGCTCGGACCAGCATCGCGGCTGGTTCCATTCCAGCCTGATCGAGAGCTGTGGCACGCGCGGCCGCCCGCCTTTCGACGTGGTTCTCACCCATGGCTTCACCATGGACGAGAAGGGCCAGAAGATGTCGAAATCGCTGGGCAATGTCGTGGCCCCGCAGAAGGTCATTGCAGAATCCGGCGCGGATATCCTGCGCCTGTGGGTCGCCTCGGTCGATTATTCGGATGACCAGCGCATCGGCCCTGAAATCCTCAAGACCATGCAGGAAACCTACCGCAAGCTGCGCAACACCGTCCGGTGGATGCTGGGCACGCTGGCCCATTTCAGCGAGGCGGAGCGGATCACGGACACAGCCTCGATGCCGGAACTGGAGCGGCTGATGTTGCACCGGCTGGCCGGACTCGGCGAGGCCATCCGCGTGGCCTATGCCGCCTACGACTACAAGAAAGTGGTCTCGCTGCTGTCGCAGTTCATGACGGCGGATCTTTCCGCCTTCTATTTCGACGTGCGCAAGGACGCGCTCTATTGCGATCCAGCCTCCAGCCACGTCCGTCGCTCGGCGCTGACCACTGTCGATCACATCTTCCGCTGTGTCAGCATCTGGCTGGCCCCGATCCTGGTCTTCACCACTGAGGAAGCCTGGCTTGAACGCTATCCAGACCAGAAGGAGGGGGGCGGCTCGGTTCATCTCCAGACCTTCCCGGACCTGCCTGCCGCCTGGCGCGATGAGGTGCTGGATGCGCGCTGGGAGGCCATCCGCAAGGTGCGGCGCGTCGTCACCGGCGCGCTGGAACTCCAGCGCGCGGCCAAGACCATCGGGTCGTCGCTTGAAGCGGCACCGTCGGTGTTCGTCAGCGACCCTGTGCTGCTGGCGGCGCTGGCCGGCGTCGATCTCGCCGAGATCAGCATCACCTCGGCGATTTCCGTCACGACCACCGAGGGGCCAGCCGAAGCCTTCCGGATGCCCGAAGTGCTGGGCGTGGCGGTCGTTGTCGGCAAGGCATCCGGCATCAAGTGCGCCCGCTCATGGAAGTATTTCGATCCGGCCACGGCTGATCCGGCCTATCCCGATGTCACTCCGCGCGATGCCGAAGCACTGCGCGAACGCGATGCGAAGGCCGCATGAGCACGCCCTCGGACACGCCTTCTGCCGACATGCCCGCTGCCGCTCCGACTGGCGCATCGTCGGCCACGCGCCTCGGCGCTGTGCTGGCGGGCGGCATCTTCGTGGCCGACCAGATCAGCAAGCTCTGGATCCTGTTCTGGATCCGGCTTGAGGATACCGGCCCATGGGTTCTGACACCGTTTCTCGAATTCGTGATGGTCTGGAACCGGGGCATTTCCTACGGCCTGTTCCAGCAGACGAGCGATCTTGGCCGCTGGTCGCTTGTCGTGCTGTCCATCGCCGCCTCGGTCTGGCTGTCGCTGTGGCTGAGGCGCGCCAGCCGGCGCGGCGAGGCGATCGCCCTCGGGCTTATCATCGGCGGCGCGCTCGGCAATGTGATTGACCGGATCGCCTACGGCGCCGTCGCCGATTTCGTGCACCTGCACTGGGGCGAGTGGAGCTGGTATGTCTTCAACATCGCCGACGCCGCCATTGTTGTCGGCGTCCTCGCTCTGATGTATGATGCTGTCTTTGAAGAACGCGCAGCGAAGAAGGGCTGACAGGGTCCACTCGGCACGCGCATATAATCCGGTGCCGCAAGCTTGCCGTTTTTCCGGTGCAGTCAGCGGGTCCGGACCAGTCATCTGGTCGATAGGGCGGGTCGCCTGACCCGGTCAGGACAACGACGAAAAGGGTTGCGCACCATGGTCAAGGCTGTTCGCAAGGGTCTGGCGGCACTCGCCCTCGGCCTGGCATTCGCTCCTGCCCTCTCCGTTTCGTCGGCACAGGCGCAGGCCGGCGATCCGTTGCTGTCGAACGTGTTGTCGACCCTCGGCCTCACGGCACCCGACAAGCCTGACATCACCTATCGCGACCGCCCGCCGCTGGTGGTGCCGCCGCGCTCGACCCTGCCGCCGCCGCAGGAAGGGCGTCGCAATGCCGGCAACTGGCCGAACGATCCGGACAGCGCCGAGAACCGCCGCGCACGCTCGGCAGCGGCTGCTGCCGACATGGAAACCCGTATCCGCCAGAATAATGCCGGCTCGCGCATCGACGGTGCCGACATGAACCGCCGCAGCGGCCGCACGGTGGCAAACAACCCGGCGGGCTCCGGCAACGAGGCGTACCAGTTCCTCGGCGTGATGGCTCACGACGCCCGCCGCGCCTCGCAGACGGCGGAAGTGCCGGTCGGCACCGAGCCGCCCCGCCGCTTCCTGACCGAGCCGCCGACCGGACTTCGCGCCTCGACCGCGCGCGTCAGGGCTACGTCGGAAGTCGTGGAGCGCGACCAGGACCGCAACTCCACGCACGCCTTCATCGACCAGCAGATCGCGCGTTGATCCCGGCCTGCGCCTGACATTCTGGCGCACTCGTCATTTTGCCATCGAAGCACTATCTGCCATACCAACGTTCTTGAATCCGTGCCGCGCCTGCGGCATGGCCAGGACATCAACCGATTTGGCCCGGCCCAGTGACAGCAAACAGCACAACCACGTCATTCAAGCTCGACAATGGCCTTCAGGTCGTTGTCATCCCTGACCGCCGTGCCCCGGTTGTGACCCATATGGTGTGGTATCGCAACGGCTCCGCCGATGATCCGGCCGGCAAGTCCGGCATCGCGCACTTTCTCGAACACCTCATGTTCAAGGGCACCGCGAAATATCCCGCCGGTGCCTTCTCCAAGCAGCTTGCCGCGCTTGGCGGGCAGGAGAACGCCTTCACCTCCTACGATTACACCGCCTATTTCCAGCGTGTCGCCAGGGAACATCTGGCCGCCGTGATGGATTACGAGGCCGATCGCATGACCGGCCTTGCCTTCGATGATGCGGTCGTGGCCCCCGAACGCGACGTCGTGCTCGAGGAGCGGCGCATGCGGGTCGATGCCGACCCCGGCGCGCAACTCTCCGAGGAGATGACCGCAGCCCTGTTCATGCACCACCCCTACGGCCTGCCGATCATCGGCTGGGAGCATGAGATTTCCGATCTCAGGCATGCCGATGCCTTCGCCTATTATCGCCGCTTCTACACCCCGGACAACGCGATCCTCGTCGTGGCCGGTGACACCGACGACGCTGAGGTGCGGCAACTCGCCGAAGCCAGCTATGGCAAGGTCGCGCCCACCGGAGCTGATCCGCAGCGCCGCCGGCTGGCCGAACCGCCGGCCCGCGCCGCCCGCAGCGTCACTGTCAGCGATGCCCGCGTGCGCCAGCCACTGCTCTACCGGCAGTTCGTCGCGCCCAGCTACAGCAACGCCATGGGCGATGAGGCCTTCGCGCTCGATCTGGCGCTAGACATCATGGGCGGCGGCGCGACCTCGCGGCTGTATCGCGATCTGGTCGTGGAGCGCGAGATCGCCTCCAACCTTGGCGGTTCCTACTGGGGTTCGATGCTCGATTCAGGCCGCATCTCGTTCAGTGCGGTGCCCAATCAGGGCATCAGCCTTGAAGTTCTGGAAACTGCGCTCGGCGATGCGATCCAGCGCTTCCTGGATTCAGGCCCGACCGAGGCCGAGATGCGCCGCTCCCGCACGCGGCTGGTGGCCGACACGATATATGCGCGCGACAGCCAGTCGTCGCTGGCCCGGCTCTATGGCTCCTCGCTGGCGGTGGGGGACACGATCGAGGACATCGAGCGCTGGCCGGAGCGGCTTGAGGCGGTCAGTGCCGAGGCCGTGACACAGGCAGCGCGCACCCACATCGACCTGAGGCGTGGTGTCACCGGGCGGCTGACCAGCGCCTGATATTGCCCGCGTGCGGCCTGCCGCCTCCGGCGCCGCACCCGCGGTGCATCTGCCCTTTCCAAGGATCGTTCCAAAGGATCGTTGCCATGACCGCCTCCGTGATGACAGGCCCCCGCATCAGCACCGTCACTGCCAGTAGCGGCGTCAGCGCTTGGCTGGTCGAGGACCGCAACCTGCCGGTCATCGCCTTCGATTTCGCCTTCCTGCATGGGGCCAGCCATGATCCTGCTGGCAAGTCCGGCGCGCTCAATCTGGTCTCCGGCCTGCTCGATGAAGGTGCCGGCGATCTTGATGCCGAGGCGTTCCAGAACGCGTTGGCCGATCATGCCATCGAGTTGTCCTTCTCCGCCGACCGGGATGATTTCAGGGGCGCGCTCAAGACCCTGTCGCAGCACAAGTCCGAAGCCTTCCGGCTGCTCGCTCTCGCCTTGCAGAAGCCGCGCTTCGACGACGATGCCGTGGCCCGCGTCAAGGCCCAGATCAGCGCTGGACTCCGCCGCGAGCAACAGGATCCGGACTCGATCGCGCGGCGCGCCTTCTCGGCTGCCGGCTTCAACGGCCACCCCTATGGCCAGCAGCCGCGTGGCACGCTCGAAACTGTCGCAGCCACCACCGCTGCCGATCTCAGGGCGCTGACGGCAGGGATCTTCACGCGCAGTGCCCTGAAGATCGTGGCCGTCGGCGACATCGGTCCCGACGAGCTTGTGGCGTTGATCGATCAGGTTTTCGGGCCGCTGCCGGCCAACTCGGCGCTTGAGCCTGTGCCGCCGACCACGCTCGGCAATCTCGGCAAGATCGAGATCATCACGATGGATGTGCCCCAGACCGCGCTGCGCTACGGCGCGCCCGGCCTGTTCCGTTCCGACCCCGATTTCATCGCGGCCGAGATCGTCAACCATGTGCTTGGTGGCTCCGCCTTCACCTCGCGCCTGTTTATGGAAGTCCGCGAGAAGCGCGGGCTGGCCTATGGCGTTTCGAGTTCGCTCGTGCCGCTGCGCCATGCCGCCTTCCACGCCGGCGGCACTGCCACCAAGAACGACCGCGTCGCCGAATCGCTGGAGGTGATGCGCACCGAGATGCGCTCACTGGCCCTGCATGGCCCCACCGAGCAGGAACTGGCCGAGGCCAAGGATTACCTGATAGGCTCCTTCCCGCTGCGCTTCGATACGTCCGCCAAGATCGCGAGCCAGTTGCTCTCCTTCGCCATCAACGGCCTGGAGATCGACTACACGGTCCGGCGCAACGATCTGTTCCGCGCTGTCTCCATGGCTGACGCCCGGCGTGCAGCCGAGCGCCTCTATGCCGAGGACCGCCAACTCGTGGTCGCGGTCGGGCAGCCCGTCGGGCTGGCCTGAGGCACACACCGTGGCCGTCCGCCGCCTCGATCAGGTTCTGGTTGACCAGATCGCCGCCGGCGAGGTGATCGAGCGCCCGGCTGCGGTGGTCAAGGAACTCATCGACAACGCGCTCGATGCCGGGGCCTCCGCCATCGAGATCACTATCCTTGCCGGTGGCCGGCAGTTGATCCGTGTCGTGGATGACGGGGCCGGCATGTCGCCGGAAGATCTTGCGCTCTGCGTCGAGCGACATGCCACTTCCAAGCTGCCGACTGGCGATCTGTCTGCCATCCGGACATTGGGCTTCCGCGGCGAGGCCTTGCCGTCGATCGGCTCGGTGGCCCGGCTCGACATCGTTACGCGGAATGCAGTCAGCCCCGCAGGTTCGGCCATCACCGTCACCGCTGGCGAAAAGGGTCCTGTCAGGCCGGCAGCCTCCGGCCAGGGCACGCGCATTGAGGTCACGGACCTGTTCTTTGCCACGCCAGCCCGGCTTAAATTCCTCAAGTCCGACCGCTCCGAGGCGCTGGCCGTGGCCGAGACCGTGCGCCGCATCGCGTTGTGCCACCCCGGGGTGCGCTTTGCCCTGTCAGGCGATGGCATCACCCCCATGATGCTGCCCCGCGAGGCGGACGGGGAGGCCGGCAGGCTCACCCGCCTCGCCCGCATCCTCGGGCGCGACTTCCCCGACAATGCCGTGCCGGTCGATGCGGCGCGCGAGGGGCTGCGCGTGCATGGCTTTGCCGGCCTGCCAACCTTCCATCGCAGCAATGCGCAGGGCATCCATCTCGCGGTCAATGGCAGGCCGGTGAAGGATCGGCTGCTGCTGGCGGCAGTGCGCGGTGGCTATGCCGATGTGCTGGCCGGCGACCATTCTCCGGTGATCGCGCTTTCGGTGGAGTGCGCGCCCGATCTGGTCGATGTCAACGTCCACCCGGCCAAGGCCGAAGTGCGCTTTCGCGACGCTGTCCTTGTCCGCAGCCTTGTTATCCAGGCGGTGCGCGAGGCGCTGGCCCGGGCTGGCCACCGCGCCGCCACGACCGGCGGCAGCCGCACGCTCGATGCTATGCGGGGCCTGTTCCAGCCGGCGGGCTTCGCCGCGCAGCGCCAGCCGGTCAGCTTCGGCTGGAATGGCGGCGCAGGCGCGGATGCAGGGGCAGGCTTCGGTGAGGCCGGGCAGGCCGCTTTCGCAGCGTTCGACCAGCCATCAGTCGACCTGAGGGCCGATGCCGCGCCCGAGCCCGCCGACCGCGTTGCGAGGCCGCTCGGGGCCGCACGCGCCCAGTTGCACGGCACCTATATCGTCACGCAGACCGCCGATGGCGTCGTCATCGTTGATCAGCATGCCGCCCATGAGCGGCTCGTCTACGAGCGTCTCAAGGCCGCCCGCGCCACCCAGGGCATTGCCCGCCAGATGCTGCTTGTGCCCGAGGTGGTCGAGCTTGACCCGGTCGAGGCCGACCGCATCGCCGCGTCAGCCGGCGATCTCGAAGGGCTGGGGCTGGTGGTCGAAGCCTTCGGGCCTGGCGCTGTTCTGGTGCGCGAGGCCCCCACCGAACTGGCTGGCGGCAACTTGCGCCAGCTTGTGCACGATGTGGCCGAGGCGCTGGCTGGCGAGGATGGCACAGCCAGTCTGACCGCCCGGCTCGACCATGTGCTGGCCACCATGGCCTGCCACAACTCGGTGCGCGCTGGCCGGCGGCTGGCCCCCGGCGAGATGGACGCGCTGCTGCGCGAGATGGAAGCCACCCCCTTCTCGGGCCAGTGCAACCATGGCCGTCCGACCTATGTCGAACTCAAGCTTGCCGATATCGAACGGCTGTTCGGGAGGCGTTGAGCCGGTCACGGTGGACGGCAATGTCGTCTTCCAACCCGTCATTGCGAGCGCAGCGAAGCAATCCAGAGCGCTTGCCGATGACAACACCGCTCGGCAGGTTTGGTCTGTCATCCTTTGGCGCGTTTGCAGGAGAGCTGGATTGCTTCGCTGCGCTCGCAATGACCGGATAATGTTCAGCGCTCAGCAAGAGCGTGCTGCCCGCGGCTCAACGCCCCGTCACCAGTTCATGTCCATATTTCAGCGCAATTGCGAGCGCCGAGACAGCCGTTGCCAGCGCCGCGCGCCGGTTCAGCAGTTGCGAGCGGTTCATCCCCGTGATGATGCGGTTAAGATCGAGCGCGTTGAGTTCCTCATTCTTCGAGACGCGCCGGATCGTGCAGCTGGAGGCGCGCCACCACATCCAGGCAGCGAATACGGCGCTGAAAAGGGCAGCGAGATCGAGCAGGCGCGGCAGCATGGCGTGGCTTTCAACCGGAGAGGGACAAGAGCGCCTGGCAAGAGCGCGGGGCATGGGCGCAGCACAAGTATCAGGAAGCGGACGCCGGCGCCGAGCCGAGCTTCAGGAAAAAAAGCTGCGTCTCGCCATAGGCACGGCGATCCATCTGGGTGAATCCGGCGGGGATTTCAAGCGCCGTGACCGCAGCCTCTTCCCAGATCACAAGTGCGCCAGGGTTGAGCCAGCTGCCGGCCAGCGCCGAGCCCAGCGCCCGTTCGCCAAGGCCCTTGCCATAGGGAGGATCGCAGAACACCAGATCGAACGGCTCCATGCCGGCGATCGCGCCAAGCCGGGTCGCATCGCGGCGGTAGATCCGCGTCGTGCCGCCCAGGCCCAGCGCCTCCTGATTGCCCCGGATCAGGCTGCGCGCCTCCGTGCCGTCATCGACGAGCAGCGCAAAGCTGGCCCCGCGCGACATCGCCTCGAATGAGAGCGCGCCCGTGCCGGCGAACAGGTCGAGCACGCGGCAACCCTCCAGCGTGATCTCCGGATCATGCGCGAGGATGTTAAACAGGCTCTCGCGCAGCCGGTCCGAGGTAGGCCGGATTGCCATGGCTCCCGGCTTGGGGCCAAGGAGCGTGCGCCCGCGCAAGGCTCCGCCAACGATTCGCATCGCCGCCCCGTTCAGAAGCGTGGCTTGCGTGGCCCGCGCGGCTTGTCGCCGCCAGCGCCGCTGCGATCAGGCCCGCCACGATCCGGGCCTCCGCGTCCGCCACTTGAAGGCCAGCCACCAAAGGGCTTGGCCCCGAAGGGCTTGCCGCCGCCGCTTCTGTCACCACCACCCCTGCCGGGGGCCTTGCCGCCAAAGCCGCCAGCTCTGTCTGCCCGTCCTTCGGCCCGTGGTGGCCGGTCGGATGCATCACGCCGTGGAGGGCGATTATCCCCGTCGCGGCGTGGCGGCCTGTCGCCGGAGGCGCGACGCGGCGGGCGGTCGTCGAACTCCCTGCGCGGACCACGGTCGCCATCGCGCGCCGGCCCTCGCGGTGTGTAGGGCCGGTCCCCATCGCTCCGCGGTGGCCTGTCGCCAAAGGCGCGCCGGGGCAGGCGGTCGCTATCCTCGCGGGGGCTATGGAAAGGCTTGTCGTCTGCGCCGGGAGGGGCGAAATCGGCGCGCGTGTAGCGCGGCTTGCGTGGCAAATTCGGCGACGCGCCGGTGAGGCGCTCAACCGTGACGCGCCGGCCCTTGGGGTCCTCGATCGGCTTGGCGCGCACGCGCTCGCGGCTGCCACCCGCCTCGCGGCTGGCCCGCTCCTGACGCGGATCGGCACCGCGCCGGGGGCCGGTTCGCTTGGGCTTCATGCCGGCCGTGTCTTCGTCGCGCCAGATCGCGCCGCGGCCTTCCTCGGCCCTGAGCAGGATATCGCGCGGCGCGTCGCCGGCCTCCTCGCGGGCCCGGTGATAGGCGCCTTCGCGGCGGGGCCTGGCCGGCTTGTCGTCGCCAGACTCCTGCCGGCCAAACCCGCGCGCCGGCGCGTCCCGCCGTGGCCCGCGCTCGTCGAAGTGCGGACGCTCGCCGCGTGCCTCGCGCCCGCCGCGCTGGGGCCGGTCGCTGCGTTCGGTCTCGTGCGGGTGTGGCCGGTCCAGCCGGTTCTCGCCCCGCACCGCCGCGTCGAAATCCGCCCCGGCAATCGCGGCGAGCTGTTCGCCAAGCTGCTCGCGCAGCACGCGCGTGCGGACTTCCTCGACCTCACCCTCGGCCAGGTCGTTGAGCTGGAAAGGCCCGAACGAGATGCGGATCAGCCGGTTCACGATTAGCCCGAGATGTTCGAGCACGCGCTTGACCTCGCGGTTCTTGCCCTCGCGCAGGTCGACCGTGAGCCAGGTGTTGTCGCCCGTCTCGCGGTCGCGTGTGGCCACCACAGGTCCGAAATTCTCGCCGTCGATGGCCACGCCGTCGCGCACGGCATCGAGCTTGTCCTGCGTGATCTGGCCATAGGCCCTGACCCTGTAGCGCCGCAGCCATGCGGTCTCCGGATGGCCGAGCACACGCGCCAGCCCGCCATCATTGGTTAGCAGCAGCAGGCCTTCGGTGTTGATGTCGAGCCGGCCCACGGTGATCACACGGGGCAGATCCTCTGGCAGCGCTTCGAACAGCGTGGTGCGGCCTTCGGGGTCGTGGTTGGTGGACACCAGCCCAGATGGCTTGTGGTAGAGCCACAGCCGCGTGCGCTCGCGCGCCGGCAAGGCTTCGCCGTCGATGGTGATCCGGGCCGTGGGCAGCACGTCGAGGGCAGGCGACGCGATGCGCTCGCCGTCGACCATGACGCGGCCCTGCTCGATCATCTCTTCGGCCTCGCGGCGCGAAGCGGCACCCGCCCGCGCGATCACCTTGGCGATGCGCTCGACACCACCAGCCTTCTCGGGCGAGGCCAGCCGTTCAGGGTTGCCACCACGCGGCAGGAAGGGCCGGCGCTCGGGCCGGGAAGAACTGCGCGGCGCATCGACATCCCGGCGCTGCGGGCGGTCATCGCGGCGATCCTCTCTCGGCCCCCGCTGCGGGCGGTCATCACCTTGTCCGCGATGCGGGCGGGCTTCGGCGCGTGCAGGTGGCCCGTCGCTGCGGAAACGGCGCGGCGCGCCGTCATCGGCGTCGCGGCGCGGCCCGCGCGGGCGGAAGCCCTCGCCGGAACGTTCTGCCGGGCGTTCTCCGCGTCCGGGCCTCTCACTGCGTTCAGCCCGCCCTGCACCATCCTCGCGCGGGAAACGCGGTTTGAAGGGGCGCTGGCCGCCATCCTCAGCGCGCCGGGGGCGCTCGAAGCGCTCCCGTGCCGGACCATCGCCGGCAGCAGGCGCATCGCGGAACCCCCCGGAGCGGCCGCTGCTGCCCGCAGGCTTGAAGCCGCCGCCCTTGAAACCGCCTGCACGCGCTGGCCGTTCGCCATCGTTGCCGGATGGGCGACCGCGCCCTTCACCCGAGCCCGGACGTCCGCCGTCAAAGCCACCGGAGCGTCCGCCCGGCCCTCCGGAGCGGCCACCGCCACCCGGTTTGCGAGGTCCACGCGGTCCGCGTCTGTTGTCGTCGTCGCTCATGATCGGGTCACTTTGTCGGCCGTTTTGGTGAAAGCGGGTCAGGTCGGGGGCTGGATCGGTCTTGTAGTCCGCCGGGCCTGAGTGTGTGCCACGTCGGCTCCGGCTTGGCGAACGGATGGATTTGAAGCAAGGTGCGGCAAGACCCTGGCATCCGCCAGCCCGCGCCGGAGGTTCAGGTTGCGGGTTCAGGTCGCGCTTGCCGCGCCGCGCCTGACTGGTCGCGCGTGGTATCAGGGTTTTCGCGCTTTCGCGAGAAGAATCCCCCGCCAGGCCCGCCATGACCGTCCGTCCCGCCGTGTCCGACGATCCCGCCAGGCCCGATGCCGCGCCGATGGCCCTGGCTCTGGACGAGGCCAAGGCTGCGGCGGCTCGCGGCGAGGTTCCGGTCGGCGCTGTCCTCGTGCACGAAGGCCGGATCATCGCGCGCGCCGGCAACCGCACGCGGGAGCTTGCTGACCCCACCGCCCATGCCGAGATGATGGTGATCCGGCAGGCGGCAGCGGCGCTGGGCAGCGAGCGGCTGGGCCGCTGCGATCTTTACGTCACACTCGAACCGTGCCCGATGTGCGCGGCGGCAATCTCGTTCGCGCGTATCCGGCGGCTCTATTTTGGGAGTTCCGATGCCAAGGGCGGCGCGGTCGAGAGCGGCGTCAGGCTTTATGCCTCGCCAACCTGCCACCATGCGCCCGAGGTCTATGGCGGCATGCGTGAGGCGGAAGCCACGGCGCTGCTGAAGGCCTTCTTCAAGGAGCGCCGCGAGCCCTGAGTGGCCGGGGCCCGTCCGAGCCAGTGGATCGCTTTACCGGGCGAGGAAGGCCGGCACGCGGGTTAGAGCATCCTGCCGCGCGGCGGGATTGGTGCCTGCCCGTGCGGTGCCGCTGCCATCGGCGGTGAAGGCGAGATCGCGGCGCTCCGTGACAGGGCGGCCCGGATGGTCGAAGTCATGGTAGGCGCCCGGATAGAGCTTGAGGTCGATCGCCTCGCCGCGGGCCCACGCCGCCTCGGCTAGGGCCTTGCAGGGCGCGGCGGGTGTCCAGTCATCCGCTTCCCCGATCATGATCAGCAGCGGCAGGCGGGTGCGGAAACTGCTGGATTCGGCCTGTCCACGGCAGCCCGGGTAGAACGCGATGGCGCGGGCGAGGTCGGGCGAGGCGTCGCCCGGCTTCCGGTCGCTGCGCACGGCGGCCAGTACTGTCGAGCCGCCATTCGACCAGCCCAGCAGCGACACGGCGTTGGCCTTCACATCGCCGCGTGCCTGAAGCCAGATCTTCGTGGCCAGTACATCGGCGACGCGCTCGCGGCTCGGGCGCACGCTGCGGTTGCTGATGCCGCACTGCGAGCCAAGCCCGCGCGAGCGGAAGCTGTCGGGCATCACCACCAGAAATCCGGCATCGGCCAGCCTCTGGCCCCAGTCGGCATGGCGCGCTGTGGGCGAACCGGTCCGGTTGAACAGGCCGCCGCAGCCATGTAGCGCGATGACGGCAGGATGCGGACCGGGACCGGAAGGGCGATAGAACGCCGCCACCAGTTCGACCTCCTCGGCGGGAATTCGGACCAGTTCCGGCTGGGCTGTGGCCGGCACGGCAGACAGGCCCAGCGCCAGCACTGTTGCGGCTGCGTGCCGCGTGCGGGCAGAGCACCTGTTGCCGAAAGCGCTTGCCTTGCCCTGCCCTGCCATGCTTGCAAAGAGGGCAAGCGCCGGGATAGCGCGCACACAGCGTGTGCGGGCATACCGCAGCAGCCCTGACAGGTGACTGGCCGTTGCGTGCGACACGTGTTTTCCGTCTCCCCCTGACCTTGGGTACGGACCCTAGCCGATCTGGCGGCAAATGTTGAGGCCCTGTGCGATGAACCGGCATGAACCCAATTTTCTCGGCGGGCAGGAAGCGGTCCTGGATTATGGTGATGGCGAATTCATGGTGCTTAAGCCGGGGCAGTTCGTGCGTTGTGCCGTCACGGGCGCTCGCATTCCGCTGGAGGAACTGCGCTACTGGTCGGTGGATCACAACGAGGCCTACGCCTCGCCGGAGGCCGTGCTGCAACGGGTGCGGGCGCGCCTCGGGCGCTGACGGCGCCTCGCTCAATCGGGCGCGCGGTTCCTCAGCCTGACAGGCGGGTGAGCAGCGCATCGAGCGCCGCGTCGCCTTCTTCCACCGTAAGCGTCACTGGCACCATGATCAGCCGCTCGGCCAGATCCGGCGGCACCTGCGAGCCCAGGCGCGCCATATCCTTCTCGGTGGTCGCCACCAGCGCGCCGATGGCAGCGGCATGGGCGCCCAGCGTCATCAGTTCATCGGTGCGGTAGGATGCGTGATCGGCGACGAAATGCGTGCCGACGACCCGCGCGCCGCAATCGGCCAGCGTGCGCACAAACTTGTCAGGCAAGCCGATGCCGGCCATGGCGATCACGCTCTGGCCGGACAGGCGCGCGGCGACGTCGGCGCGCGGCGTCAGCCGGCCCATCAGCACGGGCATGTCGCCGAGACGGACCGACGCATTCAGTCCTGCCTGTCCATCGCCGATCACGATGGCCGCATCGACATGGCCACGCTGGCGCTCGACCGGTGCCCTGAGCGGTCCGGCGGGAAAGACCATGCCATTACCAAACCCGGTGCCGCCCTCGATCACCGCAAGGCTGAGATCCTTGTACAGCGAGGAGTTTTGCAGCCCGTCATCCATGATGATGACACTGGCCCCGGCCTCGCGCGCCAGTGCCGCGCCCGTCAGCCGGTCAGGGGCCACGATGGTGCGGGCCACGCGGGCAAGCAGCAGCGGCTCGTCGCCGACATCCGCCGCACCGTGGCCGGGGCCGACCATCACCGGCTGCGTCACGCGGGCTCCGTAGCCGCGCGACAGGAACATTGGCCGCTCGCCGCGAGCCAGCAGGCGCTGGGCCACATGCATCGCCACCGGCGTCTTCCCCGATCCACCCAAGGTGAGGTTGCCGATGCAGATCACCGGCACACCGGCATGGGACCCTGGCCTCGCCATGCGCCGGGCGGTGATCGCGCCGTAGATGAGGCCAAAAGGGGCCAGCAGACGCGCCGCCAGACCGGGCGCGGTGTCCCACCAGAAGGCAGGGGCCTCGATCACAACCTGTTCCTGCCGGGATGATTCGGCGTTGCGCGCCCCTGTGCAAGGCTGGCGCGGGCCAGCAGCGGGTCCAGCGCCTGCATCACGCGGTCGGCCGCGCCCCCCAGTTCGGTGACGACGGCCAGGGCCTGCCGCCCAGCCTGCCGGGCGCTGCTGGCATGGGTCAGCCAATGTAGCACCTGGCCGGCCAGAGCGCCCGTGTCCATGATCCTGACGGCACCGCCCACCTCGTCGAGCGAGGCATAGACATCGGTGAAATTGTGGACGTGCGGACCATGCACGATGGCTGCGCCGAGCTTGGCCGGCTCGATCGGGTTCTGGCCGCCATGGCTCACCAGCGATCCGCCAAGGAAGGCCACGGGCGCCAGGCGGTAGAACAGCCCCAGTTCACCTACCGTGTCGGCAACGTAGACATCGACAGCCCTGTCCGGCGCCAAGCCGTCGGAGCGGCGCGCCGCCGACACGCCCATCTGCCGGGCCAGCGTCTCGATCTCCGGGCCGCGGTGCGGGTGGCGCGGCGCGATGATGGTCAGCAGCTTCGGCAGGCGGTCGGCGATGCGGCGATGGGCCTCGATGACCAGTTCATCCTCGCCCGGATGGGTGCTGGCGGCGATCCAGATCGGCCTGCCTCCGGTTGCCCCTTCCAGGAGGGCAAGGCTCGCCAGATCGGCAGGCGGGGGCAGCACGTCGTATTTGAGGTTGCCGCCCAGCGTGATGCGCGGCGCGCCCAGCCGTGAGAAACGTTCGCCGTCGCGCTGCGACTGCGCCATGATCACATCAAAGCGGCCGAGCAGCACGCGGGCGAAGCGCTCCTGCTTGGACCAACGCTGGTAGGACTTGTCGGACATCCGCCCGTTGAGCAGCATCAGCGGCAGGCCGGCCTTGCCCGCCTCCACGATCATGTTCGGCCACAGTTCGGATTCCGCGATCAGCCCCACATCGGGCCTCCAGTGGCAGAAGAAGCGCCGCATGAAACCGGGCGTATCAAGCGGAATGAACTGGTGGATCGCCGCTGTCGGCAGACGCTCGGCCATCACGCGGGCCGAGGTCAGGGTGCCCGATGTGACCAGCAGCGTGTAGCCGCGGGCCATCAGCCGCTCGACGATGGGTGTCATCGACACAGTCTCGCCGACGCTGGCCCCATGGATCCAGACCAGCGGGCCTGGCGGCCTTGACCGGCCAGGCACAGCCTTGCGCTCACCGAGCCGGGCCGCGTCTTCCTTGCCCTTCTTCAGGCGGTGGCCAAGGATCAGCCCCGCCGCCGGCTGCGCCAGCCGCGTGGCGATACGGTAGAGCTTGAGCTGCCAGGGGCTCCTGATGGGGCTTTTCATGCGGTGCCCGCCCCGGATGTCGCTGCCTCTGCTGACGCCTTCAGTCGGGCCGACTCCCGGTTGGCCGCTATCAGTGCTCCACCCGGATCGTCACGACCGACCAGCGCGAAGGCCCTCGCATGGACCGCATCCAGCCCGGCCTCCACCGCGAGCCGCGCTGCTTCCAGCGCTGCCGCATCGGCCTCCCGCGCGACGTGGATGGCCTCGCCGACGACGATGCCGCAGCGGCCGAAGGGCAGCCCGATCGTGGTGCAATCCCAGTTGCGGGCAGCATGGCGGCGGCTGGTGACCACGGCGACCGGATAGATCGGCCGGCCCGAAACCTGCGCCAGCTTGACGATGCCGATGCCGGCCACGCGGGCCACCTTGGGCACATCGGCGGTGAGGACCATGGTCGTGTCGCTGGCCAGTGCCCGCGTCATGGCGAGGAAGGCGCTGGCACCGCCCTTCTCGCGCACCTTGCGTCCATGGGCACCCGAGCCGCGGATCGTGCCGATGCCAAGTTCGCGCAGGGCGATGGCGTTGAACTCGCCGTCGCCGTGCCGAGACACCAGCGAACTGGCCTTCATCCAGTCCGGCCGCCCAAACGGCACCATCAGGTGCTGGCCATGCCACATCGCCACGATCACCGGCAGGTCGGGCCGGACCATGCGATCATAGACGCCCTCCGGCTCGATGATCATGCGGTTGGTCCGCCGCACCAGCTTCAGGTAGCCGGCGAGAAGGCGTCCGACCGCCTCCTGCACGAAGGGCTTCTTGAAGATGGCGAGCGCCATGGTCTGTTTCGCCTTCCTGATCCGACCCTGAGGTCAGTTGCCGGGCTTGGCGGGGTCGAGCAGCCTGTGCAGATGCACTACGAAATAGCGCATGTGGGCGTTGTCGACGGTCGACTGCGCCTTCGCCTTCCAGGCCGCGTGGGCGCTGGCATAATTTGGAAACAGCCCGACGATATCGACCTTGGACAGGTCCTTGAACTCCACGCCGTCGAGATGTGTCAGTTCGCCACCAAACACCAGATGGGGCAATTGCTTGCCGGAGCTTGTCTCTGTCATGGAATCTCCCGGTCTTCGCCGAACAGACGCCCCCGATACCCTATCGGATGACGGCTTGCGAGCGTTTTAAACCGGCCCGGTGCAGCGTCAGACCCGGCTCGCGAAGGGCTCGCGCAAGGCCGTGGCGGCACCCAGCAGGCGGGCATGGAAGGCATGTGGCGCGGCCACCAGCGTGGCATGCACCGGCCTCGGCCGGTTGTAGGCGAGGGGCATGCCGTCCAGCCCGCTGACCAGCCCGCCCGCTTCGCGCAGCACGAGGTCGGCTGCTGCCAGATCCCAGTCGCGGCTGTCGGGCGAAACCAGCCCGCCGTCGATCGCGCCATCGGCCACGCGCGCCAGCCTGAGCGCCAGCGACGGCACCTTTGGCTGCGGGTCGATCGTCAGGTGACGGCTGACCGCATCCAGCATCGGCTTCGGCCCCGCGATCCGGGGAAGCTCGGCGATCAGGCTGCCGGCCAGGTCGAGGCGTGCGCCATTCCGGAAGGCACCGCCGCCTGCCGTGGCGAGGTAGGTGATGCCGAGTGCAGGCGCATGGACAACACCGAGGATCGGCTCGTTGTCCCGCAGCAGGGCCACGCAGACGCACCAGTCGGCGAGGCCGGCCATGAAGGCGCGGGTGCCATCGATCGGATCGACCACCCAGACGAAGCTCCTGCCGATCCGGGCCGGATCGTCGGCTGTCTCTTCCGAGAGCCAAGCCGCTTCGGGCAGGGCCATGGTGCAACTGACCTTGAGGAACGAATCGACGCTGGTGTCGGCCTCGGTCACGGGAGAGCCTCCCTGCTTGGTCCAGACCCGCGCGGTGGTGGCAGCGCCCGGCCTGAAATGACCCATCGCCATGACGCCTGCGGCAAGGGCTGCCTGATGGGCACGCTCCGCAAGCTCGGGCAGGCGCGCCATTGTCGCGGCGGCGAGGGAGGTTTCTGTCTTGGCCAGGGTCGTCATGGCCCTGTTTATGGGCTTCGGTCGGATTCGTGCAAGCGGGATAAGCTTCCATCAAGCATGCGCGCACATTCAGGCGGCGAAACCTTCTCTTAACGCAACACCTTAAGGCCATGGCGACACGCCTGCGGCACGGTGATGGCTGTCAGAACGAGGCCGCACCTCTCAAAAAAGCGGCCCGTCTGCAGGGAAAACGAGGCGTCAAACATGGCCAACAATGCGCCAGCATACGGGTCTGGTCGTGACAGGCGACCAGACCCGATCTCGCAGATCGGTCCGGGCGTTGGCCACCCCGCGGCGGACCCCGTCGCACGGATGCCATCCGGCTGCATCGGCCTTGATGCGCCCATCGTCCGGATCGAGGGCGTCCGCATCATCCGCAAGGGCTCGGCCTGGCGCGGTGTCGGCCTTCGCCTCCAGAACAACAATCCTGCGTCCACGATCTTCGAGGTGTTCCTGACTGCTGGCGATGGCCGCGATCTGGTGATCGCCGTTCTGGATGAGGACGAGGCCGTGGCTACCTGGCGTAGCGCCGGCAAGGCCACGATACTGCCCTTGCTGATGCAGGCCGCCGACGGCACCACGAGTGCGCCCTATCCGCAGTTGGGCGCAGTGGCGCTCGGCCAGTTCCATTTCCGCCGCCAGCATTCTTTCCTGCGTTACCGCAGGCCGCGTTTCCTGTTGCGCCGCAAGCCTTCCCGCCAGAGCCTCGAACGCATCGGCATCGAAGGCGATGAACTATCGCGCGGCGCCGTCGTCTGACGGCAGCGCCTCACAAAAGGCCGCGCAACACCGGCTCGAGGCACAGCCCCGCTGACAGCAACAGCCCGGCATCCCGGTTCGACTTGAACAGTGCCAGCGCCTGCTGCGGGTTTGCCCCACCGATGCCGCCCAGTTGCCGCGCCAGATGCCCCGCGAACAGCGCAAGCCCGGCATAGGCTGCAAGGCCCCCGCCAACCAGCCAGATCGCCATGAACGCCAGCATCGCCGCCAGCCCGTAGCAGATGGCAATGGCCGCTCGCGTGTGCCCGCCGAAGGTGCGGGCCGAAGAACGGATGCCCACGACAGCGTCATCCTCGATGTCCTGAAGCGCGTAGATCGTGTCGTAGCCGATGGTCCAGAACACCGCCGCCAGATAGAGCAGCAGCGGGGCGAGCGAGAGCGCGCCGAACACGGCGCTCCAGCCCACCAGTGCCCCCCACGAGAAGGCCAGCCCGAGCACCGCTTGCGGCATGCCGGTGATCCGCTTCATGAACGGATAGACCGCGACCACCAGCAGCGATGACGCGCCGACCACGATGGTGGCAAGGTTGAACTGGAGCAGCACGCCAAGGCCGGTGAAGCACAGGATGCCGAGCCAGATCACAGCCTGCCACACGCTGACCTCGCCAGCGGGGAGGGGCCTGTTCCGCGTGCGCGCCACATGCAGGTCGAGATCGCGGTCGATGATGTCGTTGAAGGTGCAGCCCGCCCCGCGCATGGCCACCGCGCCGATGGCGAACAGCACCATGTGCCAGAGGTTCGTGTGGGTATGTCCGGCCGCGGTCGCCGCCAGCCCTGCCGCCCACCAACACGGCAAAAGCAGCAGCCACGAGCCGATCGGCCGGTCGAACCGGGCGAGCTTCAGATAGGGGCGCAGGCGAGCCGGTGCCTGCGTGTCAACCCAGTTGTTGTGTTGCGCGTCCGGCAAGGCCGCTGGAGCATGGCCCGGCGGCGAGGCTGCCGATGCCCCGGTGACGTCATGGCTCACAGTGCGCCTTGCGGCACCCGCCATGGACCGCTGGAGAACCCATCAACGCCGCCAAAGGCTCCGTTGCCGCCTTGCTGGGCCCGCTGCGCCTGCTGGCGGGCGCGCTGCTCCATCACGGTGCGCTGCTTGGCGGCATTGCAGGCCTGCGCCCGCACCTTGGTGACCTGGCCCTGACCGGCCTTCAGGTTCTCGATGAACTCATCGGGAATCTGGCACCAATCCTTGTTCTCTGTGGCGAAGGCCAGCGTCTGCGCGCCATTGCTGGCAAGGTTGCCAAACAGGTTGCAGGCCACGCCCGGATCGACGTTCTTCTTGCCCATGCCGTTGATGCGCTTCATGATTCCCTCGCGCTGCTTGAGCAGCACGCCGACACGCTCGCAGATAGCGGATTGCGCTGCGGCGGGGCTGGTGCCGACCGCCATCATCACTGGAGCCATCGCCATCGCGACCGCCAGGCCGAGAGACGCTGGCACGAGACGCCGGGCCTTGCTATTCACGCCAGAGGACGCCATCACCAATCGCCTTGCCATCATCATGTCTCCGGGCGGTCCAAAGTCTTTATCGGGCCGAATCCGCCTGCGCCGCCATCCGCTCGGATGCAGCGCCGGCTGACTGCCGCCCTCGCAATTCCCAATCCTATAGCAGCGCTGGCCGCCACATTCCAGCGCCAGGCACTGATCGGTTCTCATCACGCCCGAAATATGGCAGTCACAGGCCCGTGTCGCAGTGCGCTGGACGAGGGTCTGAAATTGCCGATGCGTTCAAGCGTGCCGCTCTGTCCCGATCAAGAGGCCCCGATGTCACAGCCAGATGCTGCCCGTGTCGGCGTGCCCCCGATCAGCGGCCCCCGCCTGTATGTGGCCAGCGATCTGGCCACGGATGCCGGCATCGGGCTGGATGCGGCCCAGACCAACTATCTGGCCAATGTGCTGCGCCTCAAGGCAGGTGCGGCAGTGCTGGCCTTCAATGGCCGTGACGGCGAGTGGCGCTGTGCGGTCGAGCCGGCGGGCCGGAGGGACATCTCTTTACGCGCCCTCGTGCAGACACGCCCTCAGCCTGCGCCGGGCGATCTGCACTACCTGTTCGCGCCGCTGAAATCGGCCCGGCTCGATTACATGGCCCAGAAGGCTGTGGAGATGGGTGTCAGCCATCTCATGCCTGTGCTGACCCAGCGCACCCAGGTCTCGCGCATCAAGACCGAGCGGCTCGTTGCCAATGCCATAGAAGCCGCCGAGCAATGCGGCATCCTCCATGTTCCGGAGATCCTGCCCGAACTGAAGCTGGAGCGCGCCATCGCGGCGCTGGAGCCGGCGCGCGTGCTGATCTTCTGCGATGAGGATGCGCCGGTGACGAACCCGGTCAAGGCCCTGCAGGCCGTGGCGGAAGGGCCGCTGGCGCTGCTGATCGGACCGGAAGGTGGTTTCGATCCGGCGGAGCGGCGCTGGCTGGCGGCGCGGCCCGGCACGGTGCGCCTCTCGCTGGGGCCACGAATCCTGCGTGCCGACACCGCCGCGGTCGCAGCCCTTGCCATCGTTCAGTCCGCTTTGGGTGACTGGGGTGTTCGGTCCTGAAGGGCGGGTAGACAAAAAGCGTTGCGTTTCAAACGTTTGTCGAATTGTCGCATGCGCCGTAATTAAATCCTATTAAAATTAATTATAGAGCCTCGATCATCACAGTAAATTACGGTAAATTTTTGCTTAAAATGACGATTATTCAACAATAAAAAGCACAATAAATATCAATTTTTTATAAAGAATATTATTATTTAAAATACACTGACACAATCACTGGTCAGTAATGTATATCTGTAATGCATTGCAGCCGTTCGTGCCGAATATAAGGTCGAATTCCAGCGCGAGATGCTGCAATGCCTGCTTGGAGTCGCCACCCGCCCTTGCAACGAGATGGATGAGGCGCGGACCACGCTGGCCGACCTGCGCCAGGGCCTCTCGGCCATTGCCGGCGAGTACGGCATGCTGCTGATGGCCTCTGGCACCCATCCCAGCGCCAACTGGCTGCACCGGCGCGTCATGGCGGCGGCGCGCCTATGACAGGATCATGCGTGATCTGTAGATGGTCGGCTCGCGCAACCAAGTCAGCGGAATGCATGTCCATGTCGAGGAGCCCGATGAGGACCGTCGCATCAGCATCATGGGCCGCATCCTGCCCTATTTGCCGCCGCTGCTGGCGCTGTCCACCTCCTCGCCTTTCTGGCAGGGCCACCGCACCGGCCTGATGGGCTACCGCCTTGCGGCCTATCGCGAGTTGCCGCGCACCGGCCTGCCGGAGATCTTCGAGAGCGCAGCCGACTACAAACGCGATCTGGATGTGATGGTGAAGGCCCGCGCCATCGAGAATTCCGGCTTCGTCTGGTGGGCCATCCGCCCCTCGCGCGAGCATCCCACGCTGGAACTGCGCGTGGCGGACAGTTGCACGCGGCTTGAGGACACGATCGGCAATGCCGCGCTGTATCGCTGCCTCGTGCGCCATCTCGATCTCGACACCGGCCTCAATGTCGATCCATCAGCCTCATCGCGGGCGATCACCGCCGAGAACATCTGGCGCGCCCAACGCTATGGCATCCATGCCGGCTTCGTCGATGAACACAGCGCCAGCATGCGCTCCGTGGCAGACGTGTTGGCCGAAACCATCACGCTGGTCGAGTCCGATGCCTGCGAGCTTGGCTGCCTGCCGGAACTCTACAGCCTGCGCGACATCCTGCTGCGCGGCACCAGCGCCGATGGCCAGCTTGCCGTGTTCGAGGAAGCCCGCAACCGCCTGCGCCACACCGGCGAGGCGCTGGGCGTCTTGGTCGATTGGCTGGCTGCCGAAACACGGATGGACCGCAGCATCGCGGCCCGCCAGATAACCGCCGCAGCCGTGATGCTGCATTGATCCGGCACCCGGCCTTGCGCCAGCGCCAGATCATCAGGCCGGTGAGAGGCCGCCGGCTCGCCCCGGCTTTGCCGCCAATGGCGCCCCGCCACGGTCTGTGAGTTGGCCATGGGCCTGGTCCAGCTGGCCGATGGCCTGCTCGGCGCGCCGAGCACGTTCTTGCGATGTCGCAAGATGACCAGGGGCGTATATGGCCAATGTCATTGCGTTGTCGCCAATTCCTCCATATCTCCCAATTCTCCGGTCGCCACGCGCATCGGGTTACCATGCGCCCGGCGGCGACGGGTTTCCTGTCATCCGCGCCGACCTTGACCTGTTACCGAGACTTGCATGGCACGCGACCAGTCCGACCCCACCCCGCTGTCCTCCCGCGAAGACCTGATCGGCTGGATCGCCAAGGGCGAGAAGCCGCCAGCCGCGTTTCGCCTCGGCACCGAGCACGAGAAGTTCCCGTTCTTTTTCTCGGACCTGTCACCAGTGCCGTATGAAGGCCCGCGCGGCGGCATCCGCCGGCTGCTTGACGGTATGTCCTGGCTGCTCGGCTGGGAGCCGATCATGGAGGGCGACCACCCGATCGGTTTGGCCGATATCACCGGTGGTGGCGCGATCTCGCTGGAGCCGGGTGGCCAGTTCGAGCTGTCGGGCGCGCCGGTGGAGACCCTGCACCAGACCCGCGACGAACTCAATGCGCATCTGGCCCAACTCAAGCAGCTCGCAGAGCCGCTCGGTATCGGCTTTGTCGGGCTCGGTCACAGCCCGAAATGGAGCCTTGCCGAGACACCCGTGATGCCCAAGGCGCGCTACCGGATCATGTCCGACTATATGCCGAAGGTCGGCACGCGTGGCCGCGATATGATGTTCCGGACCTGCACGGTGCAGGTCAATCTCGACTTCCGGAGCGAGCGCGACATGGTGCAGAAGCTGCGCGTCAGCCTCGCGTTGCAGCCCATCGCCACGGCTCTGTTCGCGGCCTCGCCCTTCACCGAGGGCAAGCTCAACGGCCTGCGCTCGATGCGCTCGGAGATCTGGCGCGACACCGACAACAACCGTTCCGGCATGCTGGCCTTCGCCTTCGAGGATGGCATGGGCTATGAGCGCTATGTCGACTGGGCGCTCGATGTGCCAATGTATTTCGTCAAGCGCGGCGCGGTCTATCATGACGTCACCGGAGGCTCGTTCCGGGCTTTGATGGACGGCAAGCTGGCGGCTGCGCCCGGCGAGCGCGCCACATTGGCCGACTGGGCCAACCACATGGGCACGTTGTTCCCCGAAGTGCGGCTCAAGCGCTATCTGGAAATGCGCGGTGCCGACGCAGGGCCTGCCTCGATGCTGGTGGCGCTACCCGCGTTCTGGGTCGGCCTGCTCTATGACGAGGCTGCGCTTGATCAGGCCTGGCAACTGGTCAAGGGCTGGTCCGAGGCCGAGCGTCAAGCCCTGCGCGATGATGTGCCGGCCAAGGGGCTTGGAGCCATGATCGGCGGCAGGAGCGTGCACGATATCGTCCGCGATCTGCTGAAGCTGGCCCGCGACGGTCTTGCCCGGCGCGCACGTCTCGATCCGTTCGGCTGCGACGAGACCCGTTTTCTCGAGCCACTCGACGAGATCGTCGCCTCCGGCAAGACCGTCGCCGACCGCCTGATCGAGTCCTATCACGGCGAATGGCGTGGTTCGGTCGATCCGGCCTTCCAGGCCTTCAAGCTCTGAGCCTTTTAGGCCGGCGGCCGACAATTCGTCCTTTCGCTTTACCGGATGGAAAGCACATGGCTGCGTCATGGTATGAGGTTGCGGCACGTTACCCGGTTGCCAATCCTCCACAGGTACCATCGACAGATGGCGATGAATAAATATATCCGCAGAAAATTCTCTCATGACGAGCGTGGCAGCGTGCCGGTCGAGTACACCATGATTGCCGTGTTCATCTCGATCATTGCCATCACGGCGCTGACCACGATCGGCACCCGGACCGAAATCCACTTTGCCGGCATCATTCTGGGGCTGACCAAGAAAACCGACTGACACGGCTCTCGTGCACGGATGGCAGGTGTTACTCCGCAGCCATCGCAGGGCGCAGCGTCGCAAGGTTGTCGAGGCTCTGCACGATGTGGTCGGCGAGGGCATCGATCAGCGGCGAGGGATCGCCCAGCGCGCGCACCAGTCCGATCCGGCAGGTGGTCAGCGGCGGAAATCCGTCCGACTGGCCCAGAATGCGCATGCCGGTTCGCACCGCGCTCTCCGGCAGCACCGAAACCGCGAGGCCCGCCATCACGGCAGCACCGACCGCCGTCGAGTTCCAGCTGGCGTAGAGCACCCGATAGGCCCTCCCGCTGCGCTCTAGCGCCTCTGTGGCCGACTGCCGCCAGGCGCAGGTGGGGCGGCCCAGAGCCAGCGGCACCACCGCTTCCTCATGCACTTGGTGCCGCGCGGAGGTGACCCAGAGCAACTGTTCGACGCGGACGATTTCCGCCGATCCATGCCGGTCGACATGGGTGATGATCGCCAGATCAAGGTCGCCCGCGGCCATCCGCTCCATCAGGTTCGGCGTGGGTTCGCACACCACCGTAACCTCGGCCTGCGGGTTCGAGCGCGAGAATCGGGCCAGGATCTCCGGCAGGTAGCGGTCGGCATAGTCATCCGGCACGCCCAACCTGACCCGGCCCTTGAGGTCGGCATCGCTGAAGCTGGTGACGCATTCGAGGTTCAGCCTGACGATGCGGCGCGCATAATCGAGGACGCGCTCACCATCCTCGGTCAGTCTGGCGTTGCGGCCGTCGCGCTCGAACAGCGGCCTGCCGATCCGCTCCTCAAGCCGCTTGATCTGCATCGACACCGCCGATTGCGTCTTGTGCACCACATCCGCCGCCTTGGTGAACGAGCCCGCATCGACAATCGCGACGAAGGTGCGAAGCTGGTCGGAATCCAGAACGTGGGCCATGGCGCCTTCTCATCAGAATGAGTGAACTGAAGCATCATATCTATTCGCTTTTATGATGCAAGACCGGTCGTTATCGTGGTGATTGTTGCCTGCTGTCGGGCAGCCGCAGCGAGGAGGTCGCCATGATCGTTCTATCATCCGCCCTGTCAGTCTCCCGGGCCACGCTCGGCAACCTGCACCGCGTCACCAGCGCTGGTCTGGTGCGCGCTGGCAAACTGGTGCGCACCCTCCGCAATCGCCACGAGGTTCGCCAACTGGCCGAACTCGACGAGCACTCCCTCAAGGATATCGGGCTGACCCGGAGCAATGTTCAGGGCGCGCTGGCCGCGTCGCTGCTGTCAGATCCGTCACTGATCCTCGGAGACATTGCCGGCATGGAGCACGGCCGCACAGCCGGCCATATGGCCCGCCGGCCAACGGCGATGGTCGCGCTCCCGGCCGAGGATGGCGTCGGCATCAAGGCTGCCACAGGCCGCATCGCGCCAGCCTGATCTGTCAGGTTCAAAGATCACCTGAGCACCCCACGCGCTGTCATGGCAATGAGCAAAGCGGCAAAGCCATCCAGAGCCGACGCTAGGGAAGGCAAAAATCGCCTGATGTCTGGCTGAAGCCGCGTCTGGATGGCGTCGCTTCGCTCGCCAAGACAGGGCGAGTGTCGTTCCGGCTACTTCTTCAGGAAGGCGTCGAAGATGCCCTGCAGGTTGTTCTGGTACTGGTCCTGCACCTGACGCCCCGTGCTGAACATGTTGGTCAGCGCTTCCAGCCCCATCGCCGCCGGATCGAAGGAGGTCTGCTGGGGCTGGGGCCGGGCCTGCTGGCTGCCGCCCATCATGCTGCCCAGCAGCCCGCCCAGAAGGCCGCCAAGCCCGCCCTGAGCGCTGCCGGCTCCAGCCTGCGCCCCGCCGCCTATCATGCCGCCGAGCAGTCCGCCCAGCGGATTGTTGGTCTGCGGCGCGGCCATGCCGCCCATGCCGGGCATCATGCCCTGCGCGAGCTGGCCGAGGATGCCGCCGAGGCCCTGGTTGCTGGCCGACTTGAAAAGCCCGCCCATGATCATCGAGGCGACCACCGGCAGCATCGACTTCAGCACCGTGGCAGAAACTCCGCTCACCATCGCGGCCTGGTCGGCCACGGCGCGGCTCATCTCCTTGGAGCCGAACAACTGGCCGAGGACCTGATTGCCCTCCTGCTGGAGATGGTCGGGGATGCCGTCACCGTTGGCATCCTCGAAGGCCTGCTGGCCGCCCTGCGCACCGGCCATCAACCCTGCCAGCTGTGACAACATGTCGGGCGACTGCGCCTGGTTCTGGAGGCCCATCGAAAAGGCCGGCAGCAGCGCTTCGAGCGCGCCTTGCGTCTGCTGCGGCGACAGGCCGAACTGCTGCGACAGGTTGCCGACGGCGCGGCCGCCCTGTGCTGCCTGCATGATCTCGAAGAGGTTCATCATCGCTGGAGTTCCTTGCCCGTCGGCGCGCTTCGCCGTTGGCGACAAGCATAGGTGATGTCGCCCCGGTGCTCAATTGCCAGGTGTCATTGCCGGGGGCTCCCTTCTGCTGCGCGCGCCGGCTTTCAACCCGCCTGCTCAGTCGCCGCCCGCCTTGCGCTCCAGCGCGCCGAGCGTCCGGAAGGCGACGACGAGGGCGGCGATACCGAAAACGGCCCCGCCGGCAGCCATGCCGATCAGCGCGCCTTGCGCCCCGCCCAAGCTCGCGCCGAGCCAGACCAGCGGCATGGTGCCGATGGTGGCGCGGCCCCAGTTGAACAGCGTCGAGTAGATCGGGAAGCCGAGGTTGTTGAAGGCGGCATTCGCCACGAACAGGCCACCAAGCGTCAGCCACATCGGGCCGGACACGACCGTGAACAGCCTGAGCAGCTCTGCCGTGAGACCGGTGACGTGGAACAGGTCGATGAGCTGGTTCTGCGTGGCCATCAGCAGCAGCCACATCGGGATGACGTAGAGCACGCAGAACAGCGTCGCATCCTTCATGGTCTGACGCATGCGGTCGAAGCGTTTTGCGCCCCAATTCTGGCCAAGGATCGGCCCCACGGCGCCCGACAGCGCAAACAGCACGCCGAAGGCCAGCGGCACGATGCGGTCGATGATGGCAAAGGCCGCGACAGCCCTGTCGCCGAAGCCCGACATCGTCGAGGCCACGAAGATGTTGGCCACCGGGGTCGCCAGGTTGGTCAGCACGGCGGGCAGGGCGATGAAGCTCGCCAGGCGCATGTCGGAGAACAGGTGGCTGCGTCGCGGCATCGCCACAATGCCATGCACCATCACCGCGCCCCAGTACCCCACCAGCACGAAGCATACGCGCGACACCACCGTGGCCCAGGCCGCACCATCGGTGCCCAGGCCGAAGGTGAAGATCAGCAGCGGGTCGAGCCCCGCCGTCACCAAACCGCCCGAGAGCGTCACATACATCGCCTTGCGCGCATCGCCGACCGCGCGCAGAGCGCCCGAAAACCCCATGCCCAGCGCCATCAGCACGTTCGAGGGAAGGGCGATCAAGAGGAAGCTGTACGCGACGTCATAGGCCTCGCCTGTTGCTCCAAGCCCGCGCAGCATCCATGGCATGCCGGCCAGCATCAGCGCCGTCACCACCACGGCGCACAGCACCATCAGTGCGATGGTCGAGCCTGCCATCTGGCGGGCGCGGGTGCGGTTGCCGGCCCCGATTTCCTTCGAGGCGAGGGCGCTGACCGCGATGAGGAAGCCGATGTTGACCGAGGTCGACAGGAACAGCACCAGCGTCGCGAAGCCGACGCCGGCGGTGGCCGCCGGCCGGCCCAGCCACGAGACGTAGAGCAGCGACAGGAAATCGACGAGGAAGATCGCCATCAGCCCGACCGACCCTGTCGCGGTCATCACGATGACATGGCGCATGGTCGAGCCGGTGACGAACACGGCGGGCGGACGGGTGCTCGTCGGCGGCGGCGTTTTCGCCACAGCCGGGGTCTCGGCGGTCTGGCCTGTCACGCGCCTGCTCCCGCCGTTTGCGGCTGTGTCTGCTCGACGGCGGCACGGGTTTCCTCGTTGAGCGCCGTGCCGGCCTTCTGCGGCTTGACCAGCGGCTCGGGCAGCAGCGTGATGCCGGTACCGCGCAGCAGGTCGGGCCGGGCCAGGATGCCGTCGGTGGCCTGCGCCTCAAGGCGCTGGAGGTCGCGCTTGCGCACGTCGGCCACGATGCCGGCAGCCTCATCCGACGAAAGCCCGAGCGTCTCGAGCGTGATCCGCCCGAAATACAACGCGCTCTCGAAGGTCTCGCGCACGAAACGGTCGGCCCCGATGCCCATCAACTCGATGGCATGCACCCGGTCGAACACCCTGACATGCAACCGCGCCTGCGGGAATTCCTGCTTGACGATCTCGGTGATGCGCCGGGCCGCATCGCGGTCATCGACGCAGACCGCGATCAACTTCGCCTTGCCGGCCCCTGCCGCCCTGAGGACGTCGAGCCGCGTGCCATCGCCATAGTAGATCTTGAAGCCGAACCGCGCAGCGGACTTGATCCGCTCCACGGCCTTGTCGATCACGGTCACGTCGATGCGCTGGGTCAGCATGGTCTGGGTCACGACCTGCCCGAAGCGCCCGAAACCGATGATCACCACCGAGCCGCCCGCGCCGTTGAAATCCTCGTCGATGGTGGCGGCGGCGGCGGGGTTGCGCGCCAGTTGCGCATCGATCAGCTTGGCGACAACCGGGCCGATCAGCATGGTCAGGGCCGCCAGCGCCGTGGCGATGGCGGCGTGTTCGGGTGTCAGCAAGGCCAGCGAGCCGGCCAGCGGCAACAGCACGAACGAGAATTCGCCCGCCGGTGACAGCAGCGCCCCGGCCCGGATCGCCTCGGCCGTGGACGAGCATGAGGCTCTGAGGATGCCGGCGGCGACCGCGATCTTGAGCAGCACCAGCGCGGGCGCTGCCAGCGCCAGCAGCAGCCAGTTGGCCGCCACCAGCTTCAGGTCGATCGACATGCCGACGGCCATGAAGAACAGGCCCAGCAGCACACCCCTGAACGGCTCGATGTCGGCTTCCAGCTCATGCCGGAAGTTCGATTCGGCCAGCAGCACGCCGGCGAGAAAGGCCCCCAGCGCCATCGACAGCCCGACATGCTCCATCAGCACAGCGCTGCCGAGCACCACCAGCAGCGCCGCAGCCGTCATCACCTCGCGCGCGCCAGCCTTTGCCAGCAGGCGGAAGGCAGGATTGAGCACGTAGCGGCCCGCCAGCACCACTGCGGCGATGGCCGCCAGCGCGAGGCCAACCGCGAGCGCCGCCTTGCCGGCATCACTGCCGCCGGATGCACTGGCTGCCAGCGGCAGCAGTGCCAGGATCGGCGCAATCGCCATGTCCTGGAACAGCAGGATCGAGAAGGTGCGCCGCCCGTAATGCTCGCCCCGGTCACCGCGCTCTTCGAGCAGCTGCAGCGCGATGGCGGTTGCCGACAGGCCCATCGCGATGCCGACCGCCAGCGCACCCTGCCAGCTCAGGCCCAGCAGCATGGCAAGGCCGCCGACCAGCAGCGCGGTCAGCCCGAGTTGGGCCAAGCCTGCGCCGAAGATATCCTTGCGCATGGCGATCAGGCGAGAGGGCTGCAATTCCAGCCCGACGATGAACAGCAGCAGCACCACGCCGATTTCGGCAATGCCCCGAATCGAATCCGCGTCGCCGATCACCTTGAGCACCGAGGGGCCAATCACCACGCCGGCAGCGAGATAGCCGAGCACTGCCGAGAGGCCAAAACGCCGGAACAGCGGCACCGCAACCACGGCGCCCGCACAGAAGGTCAGGATCGGTGGCAGGAAACTGGCATGGGAGGCGTCGGCCATGGCGCTGGCGTCCGGAGGTTCGCGTGGACCGGCCCGCCAACCATATGCCGAGCACCGCGTCGGAATAGGACGTCGCGCGGCATTGTGCGAGTCTTTCAAGTGGAAATCGGCAGTCCGATTTCGGCCAGCCGTGTCCGCAAGGCATCCGGCCCGGCATGGACATGGCCCATCAGCCCGGCCGCAATCGCCCCATCCACGTTCTCGGCCCGGTCATCGGTGAACAGTGTTTCATGGGCGCTGAAACCAAACAGCGCTATGGCGCGGTGATAGACATCCGGATCGGGCTTCTGCGCGCCGAGCCGGGCCGACATGGTGATCCGCTCGCCAAAGATCGGGCGCAGTTGGGGAAAGAGCGCATCGATGCACTCGCCGGTCAGATGGCCGTTGTTGCTGAGGATGGCGACGGTTGCCCTTTCGCTGATCGCTGTGGCCAGCGCGAGCATGTCCGGCCATGGCGTCATTGCTGCACGGCGGTTTTCTATCCATTGCGCGCGGCTCAGCGAAAGACCCAGCCGGGAACCGAACCTTGCCAGATACTCGGAAGCATCGATCTCGCCCCGGTCCGCCCTGTCCTCGAGGTCTGCATCCCAGATATCATCCGGGTGCGCATCGCCGGCCAGACCGGCCAGCCGGGCAAGCGCAGCAACTCGGCCCGGCCAGTCATAGTGGCAAAGCACGTCATCCATGTCGAACAGCACAAGCCGGGGCGCAGGCATGTCCCCTTCTTGCGGCACTGCGCCGCGATTGCAAGCGGCGCGGCGGCGCCTCAGTCGCGCACGGATGCCGGCAACCGGATTCTTGACAACGAACCCGTTGCGCCGAAAGAAGGGGAATGAGTCCGAACCCGCCACTCCGCATCCTCTTGTGCGCGCCGCGCGGCTTCTGTGCCGGCGTGGTGCGGGCCATCGATGCGGTCGAGCAGGCGCTGAAGCTGCACGGAGCGCCGGTCTACGTGCGCCACGAGATCGTCCACAACAAGTATGTGGTCGATGGCCTGCGCAAGAAGGGCGCGATCTTCATCAAGGAACTCGATCAGGTCGAGGATACCTCGCGCCCGGTCATCTTCTCGGCCCATGGCGTGCCAAAGTCGGTGCCGGCGGACGCGGCCAGCCGCAACCTCATCGCCATCGATGCGACCTGCCCACTGGTCACCAAGGTCCATCGCGAGGCGGAGATCCACCATCGGCGCGGTCGCCATCTCATCATGGTCGGCCATGCCGGCCATCCCGAAGTGGTGGGCACCATGGGCCAGTTGCCCGCCGGGGCCATCACGCTCGTCGAGACCATCGAGGATGTCGCGGCGCTCAACCCTGCCAATCCGGAGGCGCTGGCCTACGTGACGCAGACCACGCTGTCGGTCGATGACACCGCCGGGATCGTGGCGGCCCTGCAGGCGCGATTTCCGGCCATGGTCGCGCCGCACAAGGAAGACATCTGCTACGCGACCACGAACCGGCAGGAAGCGGTCAAGGCCGTGGCACCGCGCGTCGATGCCATGATCGTGGTCGGCTCACCCAATTCGTCGAACTCCCAGCGCTTGCGCGAGGTTGGCGAGCGGGCCGGCTGCCGGCTGGCGCGCCTCGTGCTGCGCGCCGAAGACATCGACTGGGCCGCGTTTTCCGGCATAATGACGCTTGCCATCACCGCGGGCGCCTCTGCACCGGAAGTGCTGGTCGAGGAGATCATCGATGCCTTCGCGGCGCGCTTCGCCATCGAGGTCGAGACGGTTTCGACAGCCGACGAGAGCGTCTTCTTCCCGCTGCCGCGCGAACTGCGTCCACAGGCGATGGCCTGAGCCATGGCCGTCTACACCGATGTGTCCGACGATGACCTTGCCACGTTCGTGGCGCGCTATGACATTGGCGAGCCGATTGCCTTCAAGGGCATTGCCGAAGGCGTATCCAACTCCAATTTCTTTCTCCAGACCACGAAAGACCGCTACATCCTGACGGTCTACGAGGCCCGCGCCCCGCGCGAAGACCTGCCCTTCTTCATCGGCCTGATGGACCATCTTGCCGGCCACGGCTTCGCTTGCCCGCGGCCGGTCCGGATGCGCGACGGCGAAGCACTCGCCGACATTGCCGGCAAGCCTGCCGCGCTGGTGAGCTATCTGGACGGGCTGTCCGTGAAGAAGCCCGCCGCTGCCCATTGCCGCGCTGCCGGCCGGGCCATGGCTGATCTGCACCAGGCTGGGGCCGGCTTTGCCATGGCGCGGCCCAACCCCTTGTCCGTCTGCGGCTGGCGCCCCCTGGCCGAGGCCAGCGGCGAGCGGGCCGAGCGCATCTCGCCGGGCCTGAGCCGGCGCATCGCCGATGAAGTGGCCTTCCACGAGGCGCATTGGCCCAAGGGCCTGCCGGCGGGCGTGATCCACGCCGACATGTTCCCGGACAACGTCTTCTTCCTGATGGGCCGCTGCTCCGGCGTCATCGACTTCTATTTCGCCGCACATGATGCTCTGACCTATGATCTGGCCATCGCGCTCAATGCTTGGTGCTTCGAGGCCGATGCCTCGTTCAACATGACCAAGGGCCAGGCTCTGCTGGCCGGCTATGAGGAGGTGCGCCCTCTCGATGCGGCCGAAGTCGCGGCGCTGCCCGTGCTGGCCCGGGGCGCCGCGCTGCGCTTCCTGCTGACGCGCACCCTCGACCTGCTCGATGTGCCGGCGGGGGCACTGGTCAAGCCGCATGACCCGATGCCCTATGACCGCCGCCTCGCCTTCCATCGCAAGATCGCGCACGCCGCCGAATACGGGCTGGTGCGATGAGCGCCGACAAGGTCGTGGTCTTCACCGATGGTGCCTGCTCGGGCAATCCCGGTCCGGGCGGCTGGGGCGCGATCCTGACCTTCAAGGGTGTTGAGAAGGAACTGAAGGGCGGGGAAGCCCACACCACCAACAACCGCATGGAATTGATGGCGGCGATCAGCGCGCTGGAAGCGATGAAGCGGCCCTGCCTCGTCGAGCTTCACACCGACAGCCAATACGTCAAGAACGGCATCACCAGCTGGATTCACAACTGGAAGCGCAATGGCTGGCGCACCGCCGACAAGAAGCCGGTCAAGAACGAGGACCTATGGCGGCGGCTGGACGAGGCGCTGGCCATCCACAATGTCGACTGGCGCTGGGTCAAGGGCCATGCCGGACACGATATGAACGAGCGCGCCGATGCTCTGGCCCGCGCCGCCCTCAAGGGCGACTAGCGCCGCGCGCCGGCAGATTGCGGGTGGCTGTGATCCAGTGTCGGCTCATGGCTCGTAGATCATCATTGCGCACGCATTCGGGACTGGGGGCTTCCCTCCCGCAGACGGCGACGAGACCGGGAGCCCGGGCGCGGCTCAAGGCCATGGCAACATCCCGCGCTCGCAGGTCCATCTGCCAGGAGGCGAGGATGTCTGAGGCCCAGTCCGTTCCACCCGTGGAGTTCCGCGTGGCCGCCATTCTTGGCGGCGAGGCCTTCGATCGCAAGGATGAATGGGAACGCTTCCGCTCGCTGGAGGAGGCGAGGCGCTACATGGACCTTCTGGCGAAGCTTGGTCTGGGCTGTGTGCTCTACAGCCTGAGCCTGCAGGCAGGCGTGCCGATGATGGAAACGCTCAGCGAGATCATGCGCATTAACCTGTGAGCCGGCGCGTCCCCCGCTCAAGCAGCGCGAAGTGCGCTAGCGGTGCGATCTCTTCTAGTTGCGCCTGGCGCTCCTGAGCAGTCGCAACAGGGTTTCCGCTGGCGTGCCGTCGCTCTGTTTGATCTGGTTGCGACCAGCGGCCTTGGCCGCATAGAGCGCCTCGTCGGCCTGTCGCAAGGCTTCGTCGATGTCCATGCCCTTGGGCCAGGCTGCCAGACCGAAGCTGCATGTCATCGCAATCGGGCCGATCGGGCTTGGGACTGGGCTGATGCCGATGCGTACGCGGGCCTGCTCGATCAGGGCCATGGCCTCCGGCAGGCCCATCGGCAGGATGCAGACGAACTCGTCGCCGCCTAGCCGCCCCACAATGCCATCGACCTGGCTGAACACATCGAAAAGCACAGCCCCCGCCTGCTGGATGGCCGCGTCGCCGATCAGGTGTCCGAAGCGGTCGTTGACCTGCTTGAAGTGGTCGACATCCATTGCCACCAGCGAGCGCTGGTGATGCTTGTCGCCCCATTCACCTGCTGCGGCAAAGAACCCGCGGCGGTTGAATGCACCCGTCAGAGGGTCGCTGTGGGCCAGTTCGCGCAGCATGTCGCCTTCGCTCTGCTGGCGGAAAATCTCGTTGCGCAACTGTTGCTGCTCACGCTCCAGCACGATGTTCGCCTGCTTCAGCACAGTGATGTCGGCGATGTGCAGTAGCGCGCCGTCAAGGAACGGCGTGACCTGGAAACGCAGGTATAACGGCAGTTCCGCCGTATTGGCCAGGATCTCGACCATGTCCTTCCGGCGCTGGACGATAGCCGACTGGACCGCTGTCCAGAGGCTTTCGCTGGACAGGACAGGCCCTGCCGAGCGGAGCAACTGGCCTTCGAGGCTGTCCGAGGGCGAGCCAAGCAGCGCCAGAGACGCCGGGTTCGCCGAGACGATGTGGGCATCGAAGGGCACGCCGTCATTCCGGCGGCAAGTACGCAGCGCGATGATGCCGTCCGGCAGGACGTTGACCAGCGCCATCAGGAAATCCTGTTCGAACTGACGTGGCCGGTTGTAGACGATGAAGGCCGTGTCCCCGCTCTCCATCTGGACCGGCATCACCAGTCGCTCCCAGGTGTGAACCAGATGTGACTTGATGGCGCGATGCACAGTGAACAGCGCCTTCATCTCGGCTTTGGCCCGCGCGTATGTGTCCTCGAAAAAGGCCCGCAGAGGCCCGTCGAAGTCGGCGGTTGACTTGCCTGTCATGTCAAAGTCTGCGACCGAGGCAATACCGCGCCCGTAGTGCGCATAGCGATACGAACCCGTGCCGGTCGGCTCCAGCCGCATCAGGAAGGGCGCGTATTGCTGCAGCACCGAGATGTCGAAGGCCGCCTGCGACGGTATGGCCGCATCGCGGTGTGCTGCAAGATACAACGCATGCAGTTCGCCGATATCGCGCGACTGGGCGCGCTCGGCGAAACTGCTGTCATGGACTTCGAAGAAAAGGCGATGAGGCATGGTGCGACCGCACGAGAGGATAGACGGAAACGTTTGGCACCATGGCTGTCAATAATGGCTTAAGGCCATCATTCAAATAGCCCGATCTCACGAATTACATAACGTCATCGATCTACGATGAAGCTTTAAATTGCGAAAATTTATGATGTTGTGCCGCTTGAAAATCATAGCGCTAGGAGATTGATAGATTGTCCAAGCTTAGGGCGCGCCGCTCATAGCATCTTGCGATACTGTAGGAAGCCGCTTCGGTCTGCGATGCGATCATAAAGCTGCATCGCCTCGTGGTTGGTCTCGTGCGTCAGCCAGTAGACCCGCGAGCAGCCGCCGGCTCGCGCTTCCGCATAGACCGCCTCGATCAGCGCTCGGCCGGCGCCAAGCCCGCGTGCCGCAGGGTCGACGAAGAGGTCCTGCAGGTAGCAGTAGTCCCCGGCCGTCCAGCAACTGGGATGTCTGATCCAGTTGACCATGCCGACTGCGCGCTCGCCGTCCCAGGCCAGAAAGCAGCCCATCACGCCGCCTTTGGTGCTTAGCCGCGCAAAGGTCAGGGCCGTCACGTCCGGGTCGATGCTGGCCTTGTAGAAGGCGAGATAGCCTTGCCACAGCAGCTCCCAGGCAGCGCGCTGGCCGGCGTCGAGAGCCTTGATCACCACACCCATGTGCGCTCCCTCAGCGTCCTCGCGCCAGCCATGCGCGCCGTCCCCGGCCAAGCCCGGCGGAGAGGCGCGGGATGCCCGGCAATCAGGCCCCGGTGAGGTCCTTGAGCAGCGCTTCAGCACCGGAAATCTCGGCCTTGCCCGGCCCGTCCTCGACGTTGAGCGTCGTGACGACGCCATCCTTGACCACCATGGCGAAGCGCTGCAGGCGCGTGCCGAGGCCGAAGCCCGACCCGTCCAGCGTCAGGCCGATGGCCTTGGCGAAATCGGCGTTGCCGTCGGAAAGAAACTCGATTTTGTCAGCTCCGCCGCTGTCCTTTGCCCAGGCGTTCATCACGAACACGTCGTTGACGGCAACCACGGCGATCGCATCGATGCCCTTGGCCTTGATCTCGTCGGCCTTGGCGAGGAAGCCTGGCAGGTGGTTGCGGTGGCAGGTCGGCGTAAAGGCACCGGGCACGGCGAAGAGCACGACATTGCGCCCGTTGAAGATCTCCTCTGTGGTCTTGGCCGCAGGACCATCGCTGGTCATCATGCGGAAGGTGCTCTGTGGCAGCCGGTCGCCGATCTTGATCGTCATGGAACTACTCCGGGTCTGGAAGCGGCGCGAGGTATCGCGCGTGGGAAGGGACGGGGGGAGGGCCAGAGCCGCCGCGCCGAAGGACAGCGCTCCCCTTGGGTGGCACTTAGGGCTTGGGTGCCGGAATGTCGAGGTCGAAGCGGATCTCGCTGGAGTGCGGAGCAGCCGAAAGCGTCAGCACCACGGGCAGCAGTCCCGTCGCGTTCCTCGGCTTGCCTTCGATGGGCAGCCTCAGCACAACCTTATCGGCCTCGCTGCTCAGCGTGGTCGGCGTGCCGAACAGCCAGCCATCCGGCCCTTCGAGGAAGACATCGTGCAGCGCGACACCAGCCGGAACGGCGATGACGAGATCGACCGCCTTCACTCCCTTGTCCGGCACGTGGTTGGCGGAGACGAGCCCCGGCTTGTCGTCGAGCTTGCCCGGTTCCTTGGCGCGCGGCACCTGGGCCCGGAAGGCGTCGAGGTCCGCGGCCAGCGGCTGTTCCGTGGCTTCCGGCAGCTTCAGCGTCAGTTCGGCCTTGGCCGGAATGCAGATTCGGTCGCAGACGGCATAGTCCAGCTTCAGCGTCGCGGTGATCGGTTTGCTCGTGTCGGCGGCACGAATCACGGCTGGAAAGATCACCCGCTCCTTGTAGCCGATCGTGGTGACGCCAGCATCGACATAGCGCTTCGGTGCAGGCCAGCGCAGCGAAATCGAGCCGACATTCTCGGACGATGTCCAGTCGAACACCGGTGGCACCCCGGCGTCTCCGGGCATGCGCCAATAGGTCTTGAAGCCCGGCTTCATGCGGATTTCGATGCCGACGCGGTAGGCACCATCGCCATTGCGCCCGCCGGCGATGAGCCTGACAGCGGAATGGGTGGCACCCGACCATGCCGACGCGCCATCGCCTTGCTGGGCCCCGAGCGGGGTCGCAAGCACGAGCAGAAGCGCACAGATGAGAACGTTCAACCGCATGGAATGCTTGGATAGCGGCATTTCATGACAATTGCGAGGCCTGCCTTCGCGGCCCACGAGGTGTTGAATGCGCGAGCACGCAGCACGGCGACCGGACGGGACCATACCGGCGGCCACAAAAACCGGTTTCCACTTTCCCCAAGCTTGATCTAGCATGGCATGATGAAGATTGCCGACGGTGCCAGATCCTCCGGGCGCAGCTATCTTGACGGCCAGTGCCTGATTGCCATGCCCGGCATGCGCGACGAACGCTTCCAGCGTTCGGTGGTCTACATGTGCGCCCATTCGGATGAGGGCGCGATGGGCCTGATCATCAACCGCCGCGCGCCCGATGTGCAGCTGTCCGAGTTGCTGATGCAGCTTGGCATCGTCGACAACGAGCGCGCCATCCGCGTTCGCCCCTCCGATGACGAGGTGCAGGTACTGCGCGGTGGGCCGGTCGAGACAGGGCGCGGCTTCGTCCTGCACAGCGCCGACTACTTCGCCGATGCCTCGACCCTGCCAATCGATCAAGACATCTGCCTGACCCACACCGTCGATGTGCTCAGAGCCATCGCCTTTGGGGAGGGGCCGCGCAAGGCCGTCCTGGCGCTCGGCTATGCCGGCTGGGGCGCAGGCCAGCTCGAAAGTGAGATCAAGGCCAATGGCTGGCTGCACTGCGAGGCCGACCCTGCCTTGTTGTTCGATCCCGCCACCGATACCAAGTACCAGCGCGCCCTGTCCAAGCTCGGCGTCGATCCGGGTCGTTTGTCCGGTGTCGCCGGCAGGGCCTGACCGTCTCACCCGCTGATCATGCGGGGACGGAAGCAGCGACTTTCAGGCGGCCTTCTCGACCGCGCCGACCAGCCTGCGGGCTTCCAGCGCCGTCATCGGCTCGCCGAAGGCATAGCCTTGCGCATACTGGGCGCCGATCTGGAACAGCTCGATCGCGTCGGACTCGCTCTCGACGCCCTCCGCCACCACATCCATGCCGAGGTCCGCTGCCAGCGACATGATCGAGCGCAGGATCACTGGCTGCTTGCCCTTGGACATCTGGCGCACGAAGCTCTGGTCGATCTTGATCGTGTCGAAGGGGAAGCGTTCGAGATAGGCCAGCGACGAATAGCCGGTGCCGAAATCATCCAGTGACAGCCCCGCGCCCAGGGCCCTGATCCGGGTCAGCATCTGGGCAGCATATTCGGGGTTCTCCATCACCAGGCTCTCGGTCAGTTCGAGCTTCAGGGTCTGGGGCAGAACGCGGTTGCGGCCCAGCGCCGTCTTGACGTCGTGCAGCAGGTCATGGCGCAGCAACTGCCGGCTGGAAATGTTGACGCTGGCGAAAATCGGCGGGTCGACATCGAGCGCGGCCTGCCAGGCGGCCAACTCCTGCGCGGTGCGCTCCAGCACGAATGCGCCGAGTTCGACGATCAGCCCAGTCTCCTCGGCCACCGGGATGAAGACCTGCGGGCCGATGCGCCCCTCGCGCGGGTGATCCCAGCGCAGCAGCGCCTCAAAGCCGGCGATGGTCCTGTCCTCCAGCCGCACGATGGGCTGGAAATAGACCTTCATCTCGTTGCGCTCGATAGCCCGCCTCAGGTCGCTTTCCAGTGCCAGCCGGTCGCTCTGGTTGGTGCGCATCGTGGGGCGGAACACCTCGATCCGGTCACCGCCCTGGCGCTTGGCCTGCACCATGGCCAGTTCGGCGTTCTTCAGCACGTCGTCGCGCTTGGTCAGGACCGTGCCATCATAAAAAGCGATGCCGACCGAGGCGGTGAGAAAGATTTCGCGCTCCGCATAGGTGATCGGCGTGTTAACGGCGCGGCGGATCAGCTCGGTGAGTTGCACCAGCCGCTCCTGCTCGCGCTCGGACAGGATGATCATGGCGAACTCGTCGCTGGATACCCGTGCCAGCGTGTCCTGCGCCCTGAGCAGTCGGCCGAGCCGGCGCGCGATGGTGAGAAGGATGGAATCGCCTGCCGACATGCCGACCGATTCGTTGACCTCCTTGAAGCGGTCCATGTCGATGGTGATCACCGTCGGCCGGATGCCCTCGTCAAGCCGCGCCAGACCCAGCGCCGCCTCCAGCCTGTCCTGGAACAGCTGCCGATTCGGCAGCCCGGTCAGGTTGTCGTGCACGGCATCGTGCATCAGCCGTTCCTGGGCCATGCGCTCGTCGGTGACGTCGGAGATGGTGCCAACCACGCGGATCACCTCGCCATCAGAGCCCATGATCGGCCGCGCCTTGACATGGTGCCAATGGTAGGGGCCGCTGGCCGCGCGCAGCCTGACATCAAGATTGACCTTGCCGCGCCGGTGCTCGATCAGCCCGGCCAGCGTCATCCGCCAGCTGTCGCGGTCGGCAGGATGCAGATGGTCGAGCCAGCGCCCGGCCTGCCCTTCAAGCGTGCCGCGCGGCAGCCCCAGGGAGCTTTCCAGTTCCGGCGAGACATGAACCTTGTCGGCGGAGACATCCCAGTCGAACACCACGTCGCCCGAGCCCATCAGCGCCAGCGCCTTGCGCTCGGAATCAGTGATCACCCCTGATGCCATGCCGCCGCCGGCAATCGCATGCTGGAGCACGGTGAAGCCGATCAGGATCACGATCAGCACCAGCCCGCCGATCAGCGCCGGAGGCACCAGATCGCGCGTCAGCTGCCCGGACACGGTGAAGCCCGCCGCCACCACCCAGACGCTGAGCAGGAACCATGTCGGGATCAGCATGATGGCCCGGTCATAGCCATGGCTGGCCAGATGCAGCACCAGCACGAAGCCCACCGCCGCCACGGCTGCGATCGACATGCGCGCCACGCCCGAGGCGATCGGCGGATCGAACACCGCCAGCGCGATCAGCCCGGCAAGGCCGATCAGCCAGGCGGCGGTGATGTGGCCGTAGCGCACATGCCAGCGCGCCAGGTTGAGATACGCGAACAGGAAGACCAGCAGCGTCGCCGCCAGCACGGCTTCGGCACAGGCCCGATAGATCCGCTCAGCCGTGGGCGACAGCGGGAAGATGCGCTGGAAGAAGCCGAAATCGAGCCCCGCATAGGCCAGCACCGCCCAGGCTAGCGCCGCCGAGGCGGGAAAGATCACCGCGCCCTTGACCACGAAGGTCACGGTCAGGAACAGCGCCACCAGCCCGGCAATGCCCATGATGATGCCCTTGTAGAGCGTCAGGCCGTTGAGCTTCTCGCGGTAGGCGTCGGGCTCCCAGAGGTAAAGCTGCGGCAGGCGGGCGGATTGTAATTCGGCCACGAAGGTGATGGTCGCGCCCGGATCGAGCGTGATCAGGAACACGTCCGCCTCGTTGCTGTCCTCGCGTTCGGGCCTGAGACCCTGGCTCGCGGTTACCGCTTCGATGCGCGAGGAGCCGAGATCGGGCCAGATCACGCCTGAGCCGATCAGCCGGTGGAAGGGCGCCACCAGCAGCCGGTCGATCTGTTCGTCGGAATCGTTTTTGAGCGCGAACACGATCCATTCGGGCCGCGAGCCGGCCTCGCGCGACCTCACGGCAATGCGCCGCACGATGCCATCCGCACCCGGAGCGGTCGAAATCTGGATCACATCGCCATCTGAACGGTTGCGCGTGACGATGTTGGTGAGATCGAGCGCGGGCACATCGACGGGCACGCGCACCGCCTCTATGGCGCTCGCAGCATTGGCCAGCGCCACCAGCGTCATCAGGCTGAGCACGATGTGCTTGAGGATGCTCAAGGGGCGCACGTGATTGCGAAAATCCGGGAACGCTGGACGATGGATGATCTGCTTAGGCGATGTTGTGCACAACTGCTAGCCAGCCCTGATGGCGAGGGCAAGGCAGCCCGGCCCGCATCACGGCAAGGCGCGTGGATAACCCGGAGCACCGAACCTGCCCGCCATGCGGACTGTCGCCAGCCCATCACCGGCGTGGATCGGAGGCAAGCAGCGCATAGAGCAGGTGGTCCTCCCAGCGACCGGCGATGCACAGGTACTGCCGGGCAAAGCCCTCGCGCTGGAACCCGACCCTTTCGAGCAGGGTGCGCGAGCGCTGGTTGGTCGGAAGGCAGGCCGCCTCGATGCGCCTGAGGTGCAGGTCCTCGAAGGCATGCCGCGCTACCGCCTTGACAGCGCGGGTCATGTAGCCCTGGCCGGCATAGGACTCCCCGACCCAGTAGCCCATGGTGCAGGCCTGCGCCACGCCGCGCCGCACCAGCCCGAGCGTCACACCGCCGACCATGGCCTGATCCTGCGTGCGGAAGATCAGGAAGGCGTAGGCCTCGTCCGCGTCGCCCTCGGCGCTGGCGCGCTTGACCCTTTGGCGGAAAGCGCGGCGGGTGAGATCATCCTCGCTCCACAGCGGCTCCCATGGCTCCAGGAAGGCCTGGCTGCGGGCGCGCAAGGCGGCCCATTCCTCGAAATCCTCGGTCATGGGCTGGCGCAACATCACCCCGTCGCCGCGGATCACGGTGCGTGGTGTGGTGTCGGCGGTGAAACGGAACAGGGCCATGGGGGATGACACTTCAGGGTGGGTCTTGGGCAGGCGCTGGAACGTCAGTGTGCGCCGGATGCGGTCAGGTCGGCAAGCTTCAAATCCGATGCCTTGATCCTTGGCCCGACCATGGCCAGCGTCGGCGGCGAGGCCAGCACGCCGAGCGCGGCCTGCCGCACATCGGCGGCGGACACGCCGTCGATCCGCGCCGCGATCTCCTTGCGCTCCATCACCCGCCCGAAGGTCAGCACCTGCCGCGCCAGCTGCTCGACACGGCCCCCCGGCGTCTCCAGCGCGCCGAGCAGCCCGACCTTCATCTGCGCCCGGGCGCGCTGGACCTCGGCCTCGCTGATGGTCTGGCCGGCATCGCGCAGGCTGTGCATGCAGACCCGCACCAGTTCGGGGATATCCTTTGGCGCCGTGCCAGCCCCGATGGCGAACACGCCGGTATCAGTGAAGGCCCAGTGGAAGGCGTCGATGGCATAGGCCAGCCCGCGCGCCTCGCGCACCTCCTGGAACAGCCGCGAGGACAGCCCGCCGCCCATCACGGTTGCAAGCACCTGCAAGGGATAGTGGCCGCCGCCGGTGAAGGCCTGGCCCCGGAAGCCAAGCACGAGGTGGCTCTGGTCGGTCTTGAGCACGCGCCGTGTCTCACCACCGGTGTAGTTGGCGAGCCCGCTCGGCCGCGCAGCGATGTTCTGCCCGCCCGGCAGGGCTGCGAAGGCCGCACTGGCCAGTTGCACCAGCCTGTCGTGATTGACCGCGCCAGCGGCGGCCAGCACCATGCGCGCGCCGGTGTAGTGCTGGTCGAGATAGGCCCGGATCGCCACCGCATCGAAGGCGTTCACCGTGTCCGGTGTGCCGAGGATCGGCCGGCCCAGCGGCTGGTCAGCAAACACGCGAGCCATGAACATGTCGTAGACCAGATCATCCGGCGTATCCTCGACCGCCGCGATTTCCTGGAGGATCACACCCTTTTCGCGGGCCAGCTCATCCGCCGCGAAGCTCGACCGCAGCAGGATGTCGGCGAGGATATCGACCGCCAGCGGCAGGTCTTCTTCAAGGGTGCGCGCCGTGTAGCAGGTGTATTCGATGCTGGTCGCGGCATTGATGTCGCCGCCAACCGCCTCGATCTCCTCGGCGATCTGGCGGGCCGAGCGTCGCGCGGTACCCTTGAAGGCCATGTGTTCGAGCAGGTGCGCCAGCCCGTGCTGGTCGTCGGCCTCATCCCGCGAGCCGGCACTGATCCACACCCCGAGCGAGACGGTCGAGGCGTGGTTCATCCGCTCGGAGACGATGCGCAGCCCCGATGGCAGGGTGGTGATGCTGACAGCCTCGTCGCCGGGCATGACCAGCAATTGCGAGGGCAGCTTGCGAACGGCAGGATCGCGGGCAATAGGATCGCTCATTCGACGGCCCCGCGCACGGCGCGCGCTTGGCCCCGGATGAAGCGCTCGACCTCGGCCTGCGCATTGGGCAGGCGCGTGAACAGCTCCTTGCGGTCCATCAGGTCGCCCAGATGCGCCGGCAGCGCCGGGTGCACACCTGATGCAGCCTTAACGGCGGCGGGGAACTTGGCGGGATGGGCCGTGCCGAGCACCACCATTGGCGTGGCAGGGTCTGCCTTCAGGCCATGCCGGGCCGCGTCGACCCCGATCGCGGTGTGCGGATCCATGAGGTAGCCGGCCCCGGCCCAGAGATCGGCGATTTCGCGCGCCGTGTCCGCCTCGCTGACGGCCACCGCATCGAAGGCCTGGCGAAGGGCGGCCAGCGGACCGTCATCGATGACAAAGCGCTTCTGCTGGGCGAGGTTCCCCATCAGCCGGCGCATCTGCGCGCCATCACGGCCATAGGCCTCGAACAGTACGCGCTCGAAGTTGGAGGACACCTGGATGTCCATCGAGGGCGATGTTGTCGGCGTCACGCCGGTGACATGATAGTCGCCGCTGTGGAGCGAGCGCACGAGGATGTCGTTGACGTTCGTGGCCACGACCAGCCGCGCGATCGGCAGGCCCATCTGCTTCGCCACCCAGCCGGCCAGCACATCGCCGAAATTGCCCGTCGGCACCGAAAAGGAGATCGGCCTGAGCGGCGCGCCGAGCGAAGCTGCCGCCGTGAAGTAATACACCACCTGCGCCGCGATGCGGCCCCAGTTGATCGAGTTGACGCCCGAAAGGCCAAGCTCGTCGCGGAAGGCATGATGGTTGAACATCGCCTTCACCAGGGCCTGACAATCGTCGAAATCGCCATCGATGGCAAGCGCGTGCACGTTGCCGGCATCCACCGTGGTCATCTGCCGGCGCTGCACGTCCGACACCCGGCCATGGGGATAAAGGATGAAGATGTCGACATTCCGGAGGCTGCGGAAGGCCTCGATCGCCGCTCCGCCCGTATCGCCGGAGGTTGCGCCGACAATGGTGGCGCGCTGGCCCCGAAGGGTCAGGATGTGGTCCATCATCCTGCCCAGCAACTGCATCGCCACATCCTTGAAGGCAAGCGTCGGGCCGTGAAACAACTCCTGCACGAACAGGTTATCGCCGATCTGCACCAGCGGGCAGACGGCTGGATGGCGGAAGGTGGCATAGCTCTCGTCGATCATCCGCTCCAGTGCGCCGGGCGCGAACTCGCCGTCGCTGAGCGCGCCCATCACGGTCTTGGCGACGCTGGCATAGGGCTGGCCGGCAAAGCCGGCGATGATCTCGTCCGAAAGGCGCGGGTAGCTCTGCGGCACATAGAGCCCGCCATCGCGGGCAAGCCCGGCCAGCAGCGCACCGGAGAAGGACAGGACCGGGGCTTCGCCCCTTGTGGAAACATGCAGCACGGGAAACCTGTGGCGGTGTCGAAAGAGCGATCAGGCGATGGTCAGGGCTCTATAAGGACACTTGGCCGACGATGCCAGCCTTGCGGTGTTCAGCCCGCTACTACCCGTCCCGCGGACGCCGTCCGGCGCGCACGAAGACAATGAACACCCCGGCCAGCGTGGTGGCAAGGCCGAACCAGGTCAGCGCATAGGGCAGGTGGTTGTTCGGAATCCGTGCGATCAGCTCCGCGATGTCCGTGCCGACGGGCAGGGTGAGCGCACCCGGCTGCCGCTCGGCCTCGACCAGAAAGGGCGCTGCCGACAGGTTGAGAGCGGCTGCGATCCCTTTTGGGTCGCGGACGTGGAAGTCGCGCGTCGCAGGGTTGGCCACCGGCGTGAAGCTGTTGGGCTTTTCCGACTTGCGCAGGATGCCGACAAGATCGGCGCGGCCCGTGGGCGCAGGCAATGCCGCCACCGACGCCTCCGGCGCAAAGCCCCGGTTGACGAGCACCACCGCCCCGTTGTCGAGCCGCATGGCTGTCACCAGATAGCGGCCAAAGCCGCCGACGCTGCGGGTCCCCGGCTTGGGTTCGGGCAGCGCCACGCGCACCGTCGCGGTCGATTGCGGCAGCCAGGTTCCGGCCAGGCTGACACGGGTCAGATCGGCGGCATCAAGATCGAGCCCGGCCCAGCGTGCCGGCCCGGGCAGGGGCGCGGGCGTGGTGCGGGCCTGCTCCGCCAGCCTTGTCAGGAAGGCCTGCTTCTCGCCCATGCGCTGTAACTGCCAGAAACCGAGGCCGCACAGTATCACCAGCGCCGTGGCCGTCAGCAGGGTCAGCACCAGCAGTGATCCGGGCGACAAGGCGCCCGGCAGCGCTGCACCGGTGCCTGCCGGCTTCGCGGCAGCCTTGTCCTGATTGCGGGGCCGCTTCGCCATCTCAGCGCTCCAGCCGTCCCTCGCCGGCATCGCGCGCACATTGCAGCGACACGGCAAGGCCCTTCATTGGCCGGAGCAGACCGAGGCAAAGCGCGATGGTCAGCGGCAGCCAGATCACCATACGCACCCAGAACGGCGGTTCATAGGCGACTTCGAGCGCCAGCATGCCGCCGACGATGGCAAAGCCGGCGATGAACATGATCAGCACGGCCGGCCCGTCCGCTGGATCGGCGAAGGCGAAATCGAGCCCGCAGGCAGCACAGCGCGGCCTGATCTTCAGATAGCTTTCAAAAAGCTTGCCTTCGCCGCAGCGCGGGCAGCGGCCGGCAAGGCCGGTGGCATAGGGCGAAGGAGTGGTCATCGCGGCTCCGATCAGGTCCGGAATGAAAAAGGGGCGGCTTGCAGCCGCCCCTTGCAGCGTGTTCGGCAGCAGGCTCAGTGAGCGCCGGCATGGGCCCCTGCGCCCCACCAGTAGATGGCGGCGAACAGGAACAGCCAGACCACGTCCACGAAGTGCCAATACCAGGCAGCAAATTCGAAGCCGAGATGCTGCTTCGGCGTGAAGTGGTTGAGATAGGTGCGATACAGGCAGACCGCGAGGAAGATCGTGCCGATCACCACATGCGCGCCGTGAAAGCCTGTCGCCATGTAGAATGTCGAGCCATAGATATGGCCGGAGAACGAGAAGGCCGCGTGGCTGTACTCGTAGACCTGGCAGATGGTGAACAGCACGCCGAGGATCACGGTCAGCCACAGCGCCTGCTTCAGGCCCTTGCGGTCATCGTGCAGCAGCGCGTGGTGAGCCCAGGTCACGGTGGTGCCCGATGTCAGCAGGATCAGCGTGTTGAGCAGCGGCAGGTGCCAGGGGTCGAAGGTCTCGATGCCCTTGGGTGGCCAGATACCGCCGGTGAATTCCTTCCGCTGATACTGGATGGCCTCGTTGGCGAACAACGCGACATCGAAATAGGCCCAGAACCACGCCACGAAGAACATCACTTCGGAGGCAATGAACATGATCATGCCGTAGCGATGGTGGATCTGCACCACGCGGGTGTGGTGGCCCTGATGCTCGGCTTCGCGCGTCACGTCCACCCACCAGGCGAACATGGTGTAGAGCACGCCGATGATGCCGACGCCCAGAACGAGCGGCCCAATCTTCATGCCGGCGACCGGGACCGCCTTCATGGTCAGAACCATGCCGACAGCCATGAAGAAGGCCGCCAGCGCGCCGATGAACGGCCACGGGCTCGGGTCGACGAGGTGGTAGTCGTGGTTCTTGGTCATCCCGCTGGCCATTTTTAGCCCTCTTCTTGGTCGTGTCGTGGTGTTGGTCTTGACTGTAAGGTCAGAGCCTTGACTTGTCCCCGCCTGTCTTCGGGGCAGCAGGAGCCGCCTCCGAAACCTGCCCGCCAACGGGCTGGCCATTCTTCGAGGGGAAGTAGGTGTAGGACAAGGTCATGGCGTGGATGTTGCGCATGTCGCGGTTCTTCTCGATATCCGGATCGATATAGAACACCACCGGTGCTTCCATGCTCTCGCCCGGCTTGAGCGTGTGCTCGGTGAAGCAGAAGCACTGCATCTTCACGAAGTGCGCGCCGGCGTGGGAGGGCTGGACATTGAACGTGGCAATGCCGGTAGTGGCCTGCTCGCTGCGGTTGGTTATCTTGTAGAACACGGTCTTCGTTTCGCCGACGTGCGCCTGGATGACGCTGGTCTCGGCCTCGAAGCTCCAGCCCAGCTGGGCGGAGACATTGGCATCGAAACGCACCTGGATAACCCGGTCTGTCACGCGGCTGGCGGCCTCGCTGCGCACCATCGGCGTGCCGCCGAAGCCCGTCATGCGGCAGAACAGATCGTAGAGCGGCACCGACGCGAAGGCCAGCGCGGTCATGGTCATGACCAGGCCGCTGCACCACAGCGCGGTGCGGGTGGCGCGGGTTCTGGCGAGCGCGGCTGCTGCGGCGGGGTCCTGCATCGCACTCATCCCAGCACTTTCGCCATCGACACGGCGTAGAAGATCATGCACAGCGCCCCCAGCGCCAGTGCGATGGCCACCGAGCGCCGGCGGCGCACGCGCAGCGCTTCGGCGGACAAAGGCGGCGGGGAGGGCAAGGGAGCGGGCAGGGGATCGGCCATCATCATGTCACCACAGCGTCGGCAGGGACCACATCAGCCCCAGGCTGTGCTCGGCAAGCAGCACCGAGAACAGCGCAAACAGATACAGTATCGAAAAGCCGAACATCTGCATGCCGGCCTTGTGGCTGGCCTCGATGTCCGGCGCCTTGAGGATGCGCCAGGCGATGCCAAGCATGCCCAGCCCGCCGAGTGCGCTGACGAGGGCATAGGCCACACCGCCCATGCCCATGCCGGCCGGCACGAAGGCGAAGGCCACGAGTGCAATCGTGTAGCCCATGATCTGCCTGCGGGTGGAGGCATCGCCCGCCACATTCGGCATCATCGGCACACCGGCGCGATCGTAATCCTTGGCCTTGGCCATGGCCAGCGCCCAGAAATGTGGCGGCGTCCAAAGGAAGATGATGGTGAACAGCACGAGGCCGGCCCAGCCGACCTGACCGCTCATCACCGCCTCGCCGATCACCGGCGGGAAGGCCCCGGCGGCACCGCCGATGACGATATTCTGCGCCGTCCAGCGCTTGAGCCACATCGAGTAGACCACGGCATAAAAAAAGATGGTGAAGGCCAGGAGGCCCGCCGCCAGCCAGTTGGCCACCACGCCGAGCATCAGCACCGAGCCGACCGACAGCGCCATGCCGAAGGCGAAAGCCTCCTGCGATGTGATGCGCCCTGCCGGGATCGGGCGCTTGGCCGTGCGTGACATCACCGCGTCGATATCGGCATCATACCACATATTGAGGGCACCGGACGCGCCGGCCCCGACCGCGATCGCCAGCAGCGAGGCTGCCGCAATCACAGGATGCACATGGCCCGGAGCCACCACCATGCCGACCAGCGCCGTGAAGATCACCAGCGACATCACGCGCGGCTTCAGAAGCTGGAAGTAATCGCCCACATCCCCGCCGATGGCAGGGGCGGCGATCGTTTCGGCAGTACTGGTCTTGTATGCGGCGGACATGAACGGCTCTGGCATGTGGCTCGTACCCGGCGCGCGGGCCTCGAACAGGGAAGGGGGCGGCTCCTTGCCGGAACGCTGCGGGTGCAGCCTTGCGGGAAAGAGCCGCCGGCCCGGTTGGTGTCAACCGGGGCCGGCGCTCCGTCAGGTGCGTCAGTGATCCTTGCTGCTGATGCGCGGCAGGGTCTCGAACTGGTGGAAGGGAGGCGGCGAGGGCAGCGTCCATTCCAGCGTGGTGGCGCCTTCGCCCCACGGATTGTCCTCAGCCTGTTCCTTCTTCAAGAAGGCATAGATCACGATGGCGAAGAACCAGAACAGGCTCGCCAGGAAGATGTAGGAGCCGATCGAGGACCACCAATGCCAGTAGGCGAAGGCATCGGGATAATCGACATAGTGGCGCGGCATGCCGGCAAGGCCGAGGAAGTGCTGCGGGAAGAACAGCACGTTGGCCCCCACGAAGGCCACCCAGAAGTGGACATGGCCCATCCAGTCCGGGATGACGTAGCCGCTCATCTTCGGGAACCAGTAATACCAGCCCGCAAAGATGCCGAACACCGCGCCCAGCGACAGCACGTAGTGGAAGTGCGCCACGACATAGTAGGTGGCGTGCAGCGAGCGGTCGACGCCCGCATTGGCCAGCACCACGCCGGTGACGCCGCCGACCGTGAACAGGAAGATGAAGCCCACGGCCCAGACCATCGCGGCGGTGAAGCGGATCGAGCCGCCCCACATCGTCGCGATCCAGGAGAAGATCTTCACGCCGGTCGGCACCGCGATCACCATGGTGGCGAACACGAAGTAGCGCTGCGTGTTGAGCGAAAGGCCCACCGTGTACATGTGATGCGCCCAGACGATGAAGCCGACCACGCCGATGGCGACCATGGCATAGGCCATGCCGAGATAGCCGAAGATTGGCTTCTTGGAGAAGGTCGAGATGATGTGGCTGACAATGCCGAAGGCAGGCAGGATCATGATGTAGACTTCAGGGTGCCCGAAGAACCAGAACAGGTGCTGGTAGAGCACCGGATCGCCGCCGCCGGCCGGATCGAAGAAGGTGGTGCCGAAGTTGCGGTCCGTCAGCAGCATGGTGATGGCGCCGGCCAGAACGGGGAGCGACAGCAGCAGCAGGAAGGCGGTAATCAGCATCGCCCATGCGAAAAGCGGCATCTTGTGCAGGCTCATGCCCGGCGCGCGCATGTTGAGGATCGTGGTGATGAAGTTGATCGCGCCGAGAATCGAGGCCGCTCCGGCCAGATGCAGCGCAAAGATACCAAAGTCGACGGCCGGGCCGGGGTGGCCCGTGTTCGAGGAGAATGGCGGATAAATCGTCCAGCCCGTGCCCACACCCTTGGTGCCAGGCGCACCTTCGACAAACATCGAGGTGACCAGAAGGCCGAACGCGGCCACCGTCAGCCAGAACGAGATGTTGTTCATGCGCGGGAAGGCCATGTCCGGCGCGCCGATCATCAGCGGCACGAACCAGTTGCCGAAACCGCCTATCAGCGCCGGCATGACCATGAAGAAGATCATGATCAGCCCGTGGCCGGTGACGAACACGTTATAGGTCTGGCCCGAGGCGAAATACTGCATGCCCGGCTCTTGCAGTTCGAGCCGCATGGCGATCGACAGGAAGGTGCCGACAAGGCCGGCAACAATCGCGAAGATCAGGTAGAGCGTGCCGATGTCCTTGTGGTTGGTCGAATAGAGCCAGCGCTTCCAGCCGGTCGGGTTGGCATGGGCGTGGTCATCATGGGCATGTGCGGCTGAACCGTAGGCCATTGCGGTGGTTCCTTGCTGGTCTGGTGTCACTGGCCGACGACGGCGGCGACCTTGGTCGGCGCGGCGTCGAGGCGTGCGAACTTCTTCTGGGAATCCGTCAGCCAGGCGGCATAGCGCTCGGCACTGACCACGCGGATGGCAATCGGCATGTAGGCGTGGTTCTGACCGCAGATGAACGAGCACTGGCCGAAAAACAGCCCTTCCTTCTCGGCCTTGAACCACGTCTCGTTGAGCCGGCCCGGGATGGCGTCGATCTTGAGGCCGAAAGCCGGCAGCGCAAACTTGTGGATCACGTCGGCGGCAGTGACCTGGAGCCGCACGATCTTGCCGACCGGCACGACCGCCTCGTTGTCGACACCGAGCAGGCGCGGCACCTCTTCCAGCTTGGCCTTGCCGGAATTGACCAGTTCCAGCCGCTGCTTGTCATCGAGCATCAGCGAATCAAAGGCGAAGCCGCCGCCATCCTTCGGATATTCCCAGCTCCAATACCACTGCTTGCCGGTGACCTTCAGCGTGATGTCGGAGGGCGGGATCACCAGTTGGTCGCGCAGGATGCGGAAGGACGGAATCGCCACCACGACCAGGATCAGGACCGGGATGATCGTCCACGCCACTTCAAGGCCGGTATGGTGCGTGAGGTTGGAAGGAACCGGGTTGCGCTTGGCCGAAAAGCGCCAGCAGGCATAGACGAGGAGCGCCAGCACGAAGATCGAGATGGCCGTGATCAGGATCAGCAAGCCATTGTGAAACCACACGATATCAGCCATCTTGGTGGTGGCTGGCTCTGGCAGGTTCATCTGCGCCGGCTGGGGCTGGCCGTTGGGGGCTGCCAGGGCGAGATCGCCCGTCATCAGGCTGGCCATCATTGCCAGCAAAGCTGCCTTGGCGGCAGTCCAGCGGCCCGGAACGCGGTTGTTGCATCCACGCATCGTCTTCTTGGCTCCTTCACCATGTCTTGATTGCGATGTGACGCATTAAGCGCACGTCACGCCGCAAATCCGCCGTGAATTCACGGTCGGCATTCGGGCTTTGCTCTAGATGAAAGACCACAAGCGCGCCAGTGTTTCAATTGTCAGTTTGGCGCACTTTATGCGACATAGGCCCACATCGCTGGCTCATCGCGCGCAGAGGTTGGCCGGTGCATCGCCTTGTGGCTGCGCCGGTGCTGCCGGCCGCGCAGGCATCGGCGGCCATTCCGGTTCGTCGCGCCGGCGTGGAGGCGCTTGACAGCCCCGCGCATGCGTGTTGCGAACAGGACCAGCAGCCAGCAAGCCAAAACGCTTGTCCGTGCGGCAGGGCCAAGGGCGTGAACCGAGGATCGGGACGGGTGATCGAGACGGGTCTGAACAACAGGGCGCATCAGCATCTGGTGCCTTTGCCACAGCGCAGGGCGGGGCGGGCGCTGGTTGCGGCCGCCATTCTCGCGGTCATCGGCTTCGCCGCTCCGGCTGCGGCGCAAGGCGTGGTGCGCGGCACCTATGGCGACTGGCAGATGCGCTGCGAGACGCCCCCTGGCGCGCGCACCGAGCAATGCGCACTGGTGCAGAATGTGGCTGCCGAGGATCGTCCGAGCCTGACCTTGCTGGTCATCGCGCTCAAGACGGCCGACAACCAGAGCCGGCTGCTGCGCGTGGTCGCCCCGCTGGGCGTGCTGCTGCCGGCCGGACTCGGCCTCAAGATCGACGATAAGGATATCGGCCGCGCCGGCTTCGTGCGATGCCTCAACACCGGCTGCATTGCCGAGGTGGTCATGGATGATGCGCTCGTCGGCAATCTCAAGGCCGGCCAGAATGCGACATTCATTGTGTTTCAGACACCGGAAGAGGGGGTCGGCATTCCGGTCTCACTCAACGGTTTTGGTGCTGGTTTGGAGAAATTGCCGTGAGTGTCCCGCTTTCCGCAACGTCGCCTGCCGTCACAACTGCCCGTCTTCTGGCGCTCGCCGCGCTGGCTCCGCTTCTCGCCGCCTGTGGCGGCGGCATGTTCGACAGTTCCTCGTCGGGTTCCGGCGGGGGCCTGTCAGGCTTCATGCAGGCCGTCACGCCGGCCTCGGCACCCGCCGCGGCGGATGATCCGGACCAGCAGAAATTGGAATGCCCTGCGGTCATCATCGCGCCGGGCGGCGCTGCCCTGCGCATCGGCGGCGGTTCCAGCGAGAGCGTGCGCTCGCAGATCACCATCACCGATGTGGCGCGCGAGTGCACCCGCGGGCCCGGCGGCAGCGTGCTGGTCAAGGTTGGTGCCGAAGGCCGCGTCCTGGTCGGACCCGCCGGCTCGGCCGGTGCGTTGGGCGCGACCATGCGCATCGAGGTCAGGAGCGGCGACAAGACCCTGTCGAGCCGCGCGGTGCGTGTCGGCGCCACGGTGCCATCGGGCCAGGCGCAGGCCTCCTGGGCGCATGTCGAGAGCGGCATCTCTGTTCCGGCCTCGGCCTTCGCGGGCGGCGGTGACACGGATGTGTTCGTCACGCTCAACCCGGCTGCAGCCCAGCCGCGTCGCCGCTGACAAGCCCCGGCTGATCGGGCTGTCGTCCTCGCGCCCGGCTTAGCCCAGTGCGCCGCCGGTCTCGGCCAGATCGAAATAGATGTCGCGCAGCCGACGGGCCACGGGCCCCGGCTGTCCGCCGCCGATCGGCTGTCCGTCGATCTCGGTTGCCGGCATGACCAGCGCGGTGGCGGCCGTGATGATCACCTCGTCGGCGGCCAGCGCCTCATCGAGCGTGAAGGTGCGCTCCTCGAAGCGGAAGCCGCTTTCGGCGAGGTAAGTCAGCACCGCCTTGCGTGTGATGCCCGGCAGCACGGCGTTGGATAGTGGCCGCGAGATGAGGGTGTCGCCCTTGACGATCCAGGCGGTCGACGAGCCGCCTTCGGTGATCACGCCATCCTCGATCATCAGCGCCTCGTCGCAGCCGGCCTCCGCTGCGGCCTGCTTGGCCAGCACCTGGGCCAGCAGGCCGACGCTCTTGATGTCGCGCCGCGCCCAGCGCAGGTCCGGAACGCTGAGCAGCTTGTAGCCCCTGCCGACTTCGCGGGTCATGGCGCGGGCCTGGGTGAACATCACCAGCGTCGGCGCAGTGCTGGCCGGAAAGGTGAAGCTGCGATCCGCTGCGCCGCGCGTGACCTGAAGATACACGCCCCCGGACGTGAGCTTGTTGCGCGCCATAAGTTCGTGGTGGATGCCGATCAATTCGGCCCGCGTCCAAGGCAATTCGAGCCTGATCTCGGCGCAGGAGCGTTCGAGGCGCGCCAGATGCGCATCGACATCGACCAGCTTGCCATTGATGACCGCCGACACCTCGTAGATGCCGTCGGCGAAGATGAAGCCCCGGTCGAAGATCGAAACCGTGGCCTGTTCTTCGGGCAGATACTGGCCGTTGACATAGACAATGCGCGACATGGCAGCGTTCCTGGGGACCATCACGGCGGCCTCATACCGAGCAGGATGCCGGACGCCGCACGGCAACAGGTGTCGCGGCATCGCGGTACAAGGTCAAGGGCCTGCCATGCAGACCGTATGGGGTGACGGACGCGTCCGCGTCAGGGCAGCGCAGCGAGGCTCATCAACCGCCAGATCGGCAGGATCTTGCTTTCGGGAATCGCGATCACGCGGTTGGCCACGTAGGCGACCGGGCTTTCGGGTTTCATGATCGCGGCCGCGAGATGGGCCAGCGGCTGGTCGAGCCTGACCACGAAGCTGCCCGCCGGCATCGTGGTCGTGGCGACTTCCACGGCAAACTCGCCGGTGACGATCTGGCCCGCGCCGGCATTGTCGCCGCGCACATCGGCCTTGGCCCCTTCCTTGATCGACAGGACGCGGTAGTGCCCGGCCGACACGGTGAGCGGGTTGGGGAGCCGGGTCACGGCGATGACCGGTGCCGTGAGGCGCTTTGCTGCCTTGGTCTCGCTGGCCGGCAGGTATAGGCCACCGGTCCTGGCCGCGTCATCACGGACTGGATCGCGAGCGACGAGCGCCAGACGATCTCGGTCGGCATGTCGAGGCCCGAGGCCGGATTGACGAAGGCCATCTGGCGGGCTTCCTGCGTGTGTGCGGCGCGGATGGTCAGGGGAGAGCCCGGCGGGGAGGCCGCGATCCTCGGCCGCGATCTGCCGCGTGCGGCTGAGCAATGCCGGTGCTTGCGCGCTTGCCTGTTGCGCGCAAGGCCAGACCAGCCTGGACAACAGGGAAATCGGGACTTTGCGGGCCTGCCCCCTCAGCCGGTGCGCAGTCGGGCCATATCCTGCGCCTCGACCACCGCCACCGCCGTCATGTTGACCACGCCGCGCGACGTGGCCGAGCCGGTTAGGATATGGGCCGGCCTGGCAGCCCCGAGCAGGATCGGGCCGACCGGCAGCGCGTCCGACAGCATCTTGGCGAACTGGTAGGCGATGTTGGCGGCATCGAGATTGGGGAAAACCATCAGGTTGGCCTCGCCCTTCAGCCGCGATGAGGGCAGCACCCGCTCGCGGATCAGGGCTGAAAACGCGGTGTCAGCCTCCATCTCGCCATCGCATTCGAGGTCCGGTGCCCTCTCGTTGATCAGTGCGGTGGCCTTGCGCATTTTCAATGAGGAGGCCGTGTCTGATGCTCCGAAATCGGAGTGCGACAGCAGCGCCACCTTTGGCTGCATGCCGAACCGGGCCACGTGCTCGGCGGCGAGAAGCGTGGCATCGGCCAGCTCCTCGGCGGTCGGGTCGGCCTTCACGTGGGTGTCGGTCAGGAAGTAGGCACCCTTGTTGGTGACGATCAGCGTCATGGTCGACAAATCGCGCACGCCCGGCGCTGTGCCGATGATGTCGCGGATGTGTCGCAAGCGGCTCATGAAGCGGCCTTCCAGCCCGGTGATCATGGCATCGGCCTCGCCGCGCGCCACGGCCAGCGCCGCGATCACGGTGCTGTTGGTGCGCACAAGGCTTTTCGCTGCATCGGGGGTCACCCCGCGCCGGCCGGCGATCTCGAGGTAACTGGTCACATAGTCGCGGTAGCGCGGATCATCCTCCGGGTTGACCAGCGCGAAATCCCGCCCCGGCTGGATCGCCAGCCCGAAGCGCTTGATGCGGGCCTCGACCACCGCAGGGCGTCCGATCAGGATCGGGATCGCCATTCCCTCCTCAAGCACCACCTGCGCCGCGCGCAGCACGCGCTCGTCCTCGCCATCGGCATAGATCACCCGCTTGGGATCTGCCTTGGCTTGGGTGAACAGCGGCTTCATGATGAAGCCCGAGCGGAACACGAAGCGCGAGAGTTGTTCGCGGTAGACATCCATGTCCGGAATCGGCTTCTTGGCCACGCCGGTGGCCATGGCCGCTTCAGCCACGGCCGGTGCGATGCGCATGATCAGCCGCGGATCGAACGGGTTGGGAATCAGCGAGGCATCGCCGAAGGTGCGCTGCTCGCCGCCATAGGCCCGCGCCGCGACATCCGAAGGTGCCTCCCGCGCCAGCGAGGCAATGGCCCTGACGGCGGCGGCCTTCATCTCCTCGTTGATCGTGGTGGCGCCGCAGTCAAGCGCGCCGCGGAAGATGTAGGGAAAGCACAGGACGTTGTTGACCTGGTTGGGGTAGTCGGAGCGCCCGGTGCAGATCATTGCATCAGGGCGCACCTTAAGGGCCTCCTCGGGCATGATCTCCGGGTTGGGATTGGCTAGCGCCATGATCAGCGGACGGCGTGCCATCATCCGCGCCATCTCCGGCTTCAGCACGTTGGCGGCGGACAGCCCGAGGAAGATGTCAGCGCCTTCAATCACCTCGGCCAGCGTGCGCTTGTCGGTGTCCTGAGCATAGACGTCCTTCCAGCGATCCATCAGCACGGGCCGGCCCTGGTAGACCAGCCCCTCCAGATCGGTGACCCAGATGTTGCCGACCGAAGCCCCCAGCCGGACCAGCAGGTTGAGGCAGGCCAGCGCCGCAGCGCCCGCGCCCGACACCACGATCTTGACCTCGGCGAGGTTCTTGTTGGCAATTTCGAGCCCGTTGGTCACCGCAGCCGCGACAATGATCGCCGTGCCGTGCTGGTCGTCATGGAACACAGGAATGCCCATGCGCGCCTTCAGCTTCTCCTCGATGTCGAAGCACTCGGGGCCCTTGATGTCCTCAAGGTTGATGCCGCCGAAGGTCGGCTCCAGCGCCGCTACGACATCCACGAACTTGTCGATGTCCTTCTGCTCGACCTCGATGTCGAACACGTCGATTCCGGCGAACTTCTTGAACAGCACGGCCTTACCTTCCATCACCGGCTTGGAGGCCAGCGGGCCGATGTCGCCGAGGCCGAGCACGGCGGTGCCGTTGGTGATGACGCCGACCAGGTTCTGGCGCGCGGTCAGTTCAGCCGCCTCCGCCGGATCATCGACGATGGCCTCGCAGGCGGCGGCCACGCCGGGGGAATAGGCGAGGGCCAGATCGCGCTGGTTTCCCAGCGGCTTGGTGGCCTGGATTTCCAGCTTTCCGGGCTTCGGATAGCGGTGATAGACGAGCGCGCCGGACCTGAGATCGGCGGACAGGTTGCTCTTGGGCATCGGCGTGGCTTCCCCAGTCTGGCAGCGCGCGTCAGGCAACGCCCGCGCCGCGACGATCCCGTTGGTAGAACAAGTTTCGGCAAAGGGGAAACCGGTTTTGCGGCAGCGTTTCAGGCCGGCGAAGCGCCCAGGTAATCACGATGTCCGGAACGCGGACAATTTTGGTTGTATTTGACTTAAATACGCCGATCGAACTGTTTTCGCGGTATTGTTTTAACGATTGCGAAAAGGTTGGAACCTACCTGTTGCGAGATCAGGTCATCAACCGGGGAGGCTCGCATGCTGTCAAAGTTCCGGCGTTTCTCATCCCGCTTCAAACGCGACGAACGTGGCGCGGTCGCTGTCATTTTCGGACTGACTCTGCTTCCGGTGATGGGCCTGACCGGCGCTGCGGTCGATTACAACCGTGCCTCGCTGGCGCGCACGGCGGCCAATGTCGCAGCCGATTCAGCAGCTCTCGCCACGGTCAAGGCCACCGGCAGGTTCGAGGAGCGCAAGCTGATCGGCCAGAAGGTGCTGGAAGCCAACATGCCGATCGGAAATGGCTACGAGAGCTACGCGGTCAACATCGAGCAGATCCTGAAGGATGGCGTCGAGACCGGCGTCAAGGTCAAGATCACCGGCGAGATCAGCACCTCGATGCTGAGCATTCTCGGCATGCCCAAGATCAAGTTCACCTCAGAAGCCGAGGCGACCAATGGCCAGAACGAACTGATCGATGTCGTTTTCGTGCTCGACACCACTGACTCGATGCAGGGAGACCGCCTCCTTACGCTGAAATCCTCGACCACCTCGCTGATCAAGGATTTCGAGGCCCGCCGTGGCAATGTCGATCAGATCCGGGTCGCCGTCGTGCCCTTCGCCCAGTATGTCAACATCGGCATGAGCAACAGGAACCAGCCCTGGCTCGATGTGCCGGCGGACTACCAGACGCCCTCGGTCCGCACCTGCCAGCGCGTGCTGGAGACCCGCCACATCAACTGCCGCACCGTCTGGGTGCCGCCGGATCCAGGCGATCCGAACCGCCGCTGCATGGTCGATGGTGTGAGCAGGCCTTGTCCGCGTGCGCCGCGCGCTGGATACAACTCGAACCAGTGCGACACGGTTCGTGGCCCCGGCATGGTCGATCAATGCTGGAACAGCGGTGGCCAGTGGTTCCGCTGGACAGGCTGCGTCGGCTCACGCAATGCGCCCAACCACACGATCGATGGCAACTACGGCGTCAAGATCCCTGGCCTCATGAACACCAACTGTGGCTCGCCTGTGCAGGACTGGACAACCAACCTCGCTGCGGTGCGCGGCATGATCAACGGCCTGACGACGGCAGGAGAAACTTATCTGCCCTCGGGACTGATCTGGGGCTGGCGCATGCTATCGACGCAGATCCCGTTTTCGGGACGAGGGTCGACCGAAGGCAAGCCGGTGCGCCGCTACATGATTCTGGTCACGGATGGCCAGAATACCAAGTCGGCCTCGTTCCCGAGGCATGACGGCAACAGCACATTGGCCGCCAACACCACCACCCGCACGATCTGCGAGAACATGGCCAGGGATACGGATAGCAAAATCAAGGTCTACACCATCGCCTTCGAAGTCAACAATGCCGATGTCAAAACGTTGCTCAACCAATGCTCGACCCTGAACGGCGGCGAGTTCTTCGATGCAGCCAACGCGGCACAGTTGCTCTCGGCACTGAAGAACATCGGCGGACAGATGACGCAGATGCGCCTGACCAAGTAGGCGATCGGCGCAGCCGTTACTCCAGCCACATTGAAAGACCGGGTCTCAGGGCCCGGTCTTGTCATGTTGGATGCTGCCTGCCGTGCAATCGTGGTTTTGGCGAAGATGTGCGTTACCGGCTCAGGCCACCGCATTGCCCTCGATGCGGATGCCGGCCGCGCGCCGGTCGGCGCTTTGCGTAAGGTCGCCGGTGATGGTCTTGCCGTATTCGGTGCCGACCACGGCCCCGATGCGTGATCCGGCGATGACATTGTTGGCCACGACCACATTGCGCTCTTTGGGCACGAGGCTGACGCCGATGCCGATGCCGCAGGCGCGCACCATGTTGCCCGTCGCCAGCAGGTTGCGCATCGCCCAGGACCAGCCCAGCGAGATGCCAGCATCTGACGCCTCCTCGATGACATTGCCGGTCACCGACGCTTCGGCCTCGACATGGATGCCGGTACCGCCGACGAGCACGACGCCCTTGGGCGCCAGCCCGCGCCGGGCACGCCTGACGATGTTGTTGGCGCAGATCGCCAGCCGACCGCCATGGTCGAGGTTGGTGATGCTGAAGCCCTGCGCAACATCCTCGGCGATGTTGTTGGCCATCACCGTACCCTCGAAGGCGAACTCCGAATAGTAGCCCACCTCGCCGCAGCGCCGGCCGTTGTTACCCAGCATCTGCACGGCGGAGCTTGAGTTGTTGCGGATGAAGGTCAGTGCACAATCGCGGAAGGCATTGCCTTCGACGATCACGCCGCCGGCCTTGAACAGCACCACGCCATTGCCGTTCTGGCCATCGCCGCCGGCCTCGATCCGGACCCGGCTGATGCGGTTGCCGCTGATCCGGGAGTTGTCATCACCGGGTTGCGTGCGCCACAGTGCGATGGCGTTGTTGCCGCTATCCTCGACGATGTTGCGGTCGATCATCAGACCGCGCGAGTCGAGGCTGAACAGGCCATGGTCGCGCGCGCCGGTGATCTTCGAGCGCTCCACGCGCCCGCCTGTACGCAGCAGGGACACGCCCGACACACCGGCATTGCGGAACTCGCAATCCTCGACCGAAAGCTCGGCCACATCCTCCGCCTGCAGCAGACCGGAGCGGTCCGACGCCGTCAGTGACAGCCCGTCCAGCACCAGCCCTTCGATCGCGGCGCGGCGGATGCGGCGCGCTACCAGAATCGGGCCGGGCTGCGCTGCCGCCAGCACAGTCGCGCCCGGCACGCCGACAAGCCGCATGCCTTCGGGCAGCACAACCTGGCTGATCCGGTAACGGCCCGGTTGCAGCAGCAACGGCGCCTGGCGCTTCGCGGCCTCCACCAGCGCCTCCTGCAGGCGCCGTGACTGGTCATCGGCCGAGCCGGCCCTCAGCCCGAACTGGGCGGCATCCAGCCCTAGGCTCCCAAGTCCACCGCCGGCAACGCCTCCGGACGGGGTGGCCGGCAGGGCCTGAGGCGAGACGCGCTGGATCTGCGCTTCGGCGCGCCCTGCGGCTGCGGCTGTGCCAATCAGGGCCAATCCCAGCAATCCACGACGTCCGAGCATATGCGATCCCTCCGCTTGCCGGCAGCAGGATCAAGCCTCATGCCATTGGGCATTGTGCCAATCTGCGACAGCGGGCGCTGGTTGCCATCTGCACCGCGATCGAGGCCAGCGCTGCCACCAGCGCCTGCTCGGCGGGCCGCCAGCGCGCCACGCGCCAGGCTGGCACGGTGCCCGGCCGGGGGCGCAGCCATGGCACATGCACGAACAGCACAGGCCGCCCGGCTGCTCTTTCGAGCGCCGCCGCATAAACTGCGTTGCACAGGTAGCGCCCAGCACTGGGCGAGATCCGCGCCCTGATGCCGGCCCGCTGTATCGCTGCGAGCGCCGGGCCGAGCGCCGCCGTGCTGGTCAGCGGCAGATCGCTGCCGCGCGCATGAGCTGCGCCACCCGCGCCGCCGGCATCCGGATGCAGCGGGCTGTCGAGCCGGCGCGCATGGCGCTCCACCCGCACCATGCGCGAGCGCGACGCCAGACCGAACAGCAGCACGGCATCGGGGCGGGCATCGGCCAGCAAGGCTTCGAGTTGCACCCGCGCCAGAGCATAGCGCACCGTCAGGCGCCCGCCATGCGCCGTCATGCCGGAAAACCCGTGCGCCAGCCGCCGGCTGACCATTTCCATCAGCCGCCCGGTCGGATTGATGCGCACGCCCGGAAACGGCCCGAATCCGGTAACAAGGACGGTATGGCCCTGTCCTGGCGGGCGATGATGCGGCGCTGTTGCTTGTCCAGCATTGGTCAACATGGCATGGGATGATAGCGCAAGGCGGACGGCGCGCTAGCGCTGCAAGGAGCAGGATCACAGGTTATGGATACATAAGACGGACCGACAGTCTGGCCGCGTGGCGCTGCCTGGGGCCACTGCTGCTCGTAGCGGCGCTGGCCGGCTGTACAGCACGCCCGCCCTCCGCGCCCGCGCCGGTCGCGTCGGTCCCGGCCGATGCGCATGTGGTCGAGCTTCCCGTCAGCTCCACGCGCCGCGAGGCATCGGGCCCGGCTGTGCTGTTCAGCGGCGAGCGCCAGCCAGACAGCCGCTTTGCCAACATGTCGATCAGCATTCCGCCGGGTCACGTCGTTGGCGACATTTCATGGGCGCAGAACGGCCAGCTGGACCCGGCCACCCATTTCACTGCGGCCGGTGCCCGCCATCTGGCATCCGCCAACTTCACCACCACCTTGCGCCAGCGCATAGCCCTTGGCAGGGCGCTCGCATGTGCTGGTGTTCGAGCACGGCTACAGCACGCGCTTCGATGAAGCCGCCTTCCGCTTCGCCTGGATTGTGCACGATTCCGGGGCGAAGGTCACGCCCGTCATGTTCAGCTGGGCCTCGTGGGGCACGGTGTCGGCCTTTTCCTATGATCGTGTCAGCGCCGAGATCGCCCGCAACGGCCTTGAAAGCCTGCTGACCAGGGCTGGCGAATGATCCGTCCGTCAGCGCGAGGTGTCCTTGCTCGCCCACTCGATGGGAGGGTGGCTGGCCATGGAAGCGATCCGCCAGATGGCGATCCGCAATGGTCGCATCAACGGGCGCATCCGCAGCATCATGCTGGCCGCGCCCGACATCGACATCGACATCGACGTTGCCATGGCGAACGGGCGCGATTGAGGCAGCTACCGACCAAAGGTGTCGCTGTTCGTCTCGCGCGATGATCGCGCCCTCGATATCCCGCGCTTCATCTGGGGGAGCCGCGACCGGCTTGGCTCGATTGACCCCGATGCCGAGCCCTACCGTTCGAACCTGGCGAAGAACGGTGTCGATGTCATCGATCTGACCAGCATCAAGACCGGCGACAGCACCGGCCTTGCCAAGTTCGCTCAGAGCGCCGGGGTTGTGCGCTCGATCGGCACCCGGCTTGCCGCCGGCCAGTCGCTTGGCAGTGGAAGCACCGTCACCGAGCAGGCCGGCCTGCTGACCCAGGGCACGATCAACGTTGTCGGCCAGGTGCTGACCTCGCCGCTGACGTTCACGCAGCCGGCATGGCCCACGGCAAGCGGATCGCTCGCGCCCTAAAATCGCCTTTGTCCTGCAGCTCTGGATGGCGCTGTCGATTGATGCCGCTTCGCTAAATGCCGGCGTCGGCAAGGCATTCTTAACCCTTCCCCTGGCCTTAAGCGCCGAACTCCTGTCCCAGTCTGGTTGTTGCCTTGTCCCGCATGAGCCTGTTGCGTTACCTTTGCCGCCCGGTGTTCGTCAGCCTGCTGGCGGCGAGCCTTGGCGGCTGCCTGTTCAACGAGCGCGGCCTCGAATCGCCCTATACGGTAGCGCGCGAGGGGCTGACCCCGATCCAGGAAGACCCGGTCGTGCTGGTCGCCACCACCCGCAAGCCCGTGCCCGGCCTGCGCAAGAGCCCTTACTTTACGGCAGATCGCGGCCCCGGCCTTGCCTTTGCCGAGGCGCGACTTAATCCACCGGACCGCAGCATCACCGGCTCGATCACCTCGGTCGTGACCTCGCCGTGGAGCGTCAACGCCGTCGGTGGCGGCTCCACCGGCAACGCGGCCTCTGCCTTTGCCCAGGCCGCTAATGGCAAGGACGTGTTGCTGTATGTGCACGGCTTCAACGAAACCTTCGAGACAGCGCTCGCGAGCGCGGCCCAGCTATCCGATGGCGTCAACTGGTCCGGCAAGACCGCGCTGTTTAGCTGGCCCTCAGGCGGTCGGCTGATCGCCTATCAGTATGACCGCGAGAGCGCGATGTGGTCGCGCGATGCCTTCGAGAGCGCCCTGACCGCGCTGGCCGCCAACCCCACCATCGGCCGTGTCCACATCGTCGCCCACTCGATGGGAACCCTGCTGACGCTGGAGACGCTGCGCCAGTTGCGCAGCGAAGCCGGCGAGGCGGCCATCAACAAGATCGGTGCGGTGGTGCTGGCCTCGCCGGACATCGACATCGACCAGTTCGAGCAGACGGTGAGGCGACTCGGGCCGGTGGCCCAGCGCATCACGGTGATTTCCGCCACCAACGATCGTGCGCTGGCCGTCTCGGCCCGGCTGGCCGGTGGCATCGCTCGTGCCGGCTCCACCGAACGCGCGCGGCTGACCGCGCTCGGCGTGCGCGTGGCCGATGCATCCGATTTTGGCGGCCGCCTCCAGATCATCCGGCACGACCTGTTCCTGAGTGACAGCGACGTGCGGCAGGTCATCGCCCGCGCGATCCAGCGCTCGCGCTGAGTGCAGATGCCTATTCGGCCTTGAAAAAGCCCATCCGGCGCAGCACCTGCATGAGCACATGGCGTCCTGACAGGCTTTCCGGGCCGGCCACACGCCGCGCCGAGTGCACGGTCCACGGAGTGGTCGTGCTGGCCCGTTCGCGCTGGTTGAAGGCGGCCATGGCCCCGTTATAGCGACCGATCGCTGCATCCTGCGCTTCGAGTTGGTAGCGGCCATGGTGGAGCACCGCCTCCTGCGGCAGCCGCGGCTTCACCGAGCCTTCCTTGCCTTCGGCGGCAAAGCCGATGCACAGGCCGAACACCACCGCCGTGGCCGGAGGCAGTCCGACCAGTTCGGCCACGGCCTCGGGCTTGTTGCGCATCGCGCCAATGTAGACGGTGGACAGCCCCAGGCTCTCGGCAGCGACGCAGGCGTTCTGCGCGGCCAGCGCCGCGTCGATGGCCGCAACCAGGAACATCTCCAGCGTGTCATTGCCAGCATGGGGCAGGCCTTCGCGGCTCGCCACGCGGGTGAGGCGCGCCAGATCAGCGAGGAACAGCAGGAAGACCGGACATTCCTCGATGTGCTTTTGCCCGCCCGCCAGCTCCGCACACCGGGCCTTCACAGCCGGGTCGGTGACGGCAACCACGCTCCACGTCTGGAGGTTCGACGAGGTGGCTGCCGATTGCGCCGCAGCAATGATCGCTTCCAGTGCGCCATCGGGCAGCGCATCGGGGCGATAGCCGCGCACCGAGCGATGGGACAGCATCAGGTCGATCGCTGGAGAGGTTAGTGTCGTCGCCGGCGCATCATGATCGCCGTAGCGGGAGGGGAGGGGGGGTGTCATGCGGGCTCGCTGGGCTGGAGTCAGCCTTCGCCATCGCACGGGGCAGGGGCTGGCAACAAGCCCTGCTGGGTGCAGGCTTACTCCGCTGCGCTCCGTTGCGCGTAGCCCAGACGTGCGTTCAGCTCTTCGAGCAGCCGCGCCGCTGCCTCGGGAATGACGGTGCCGGGCGGGAAGATCGCCGAGGCGCCGGCCTGATACAGCGCCTCGAAATCCTGTGGCGGGATCACCCCGCCGACCACGATCATGATGTCGGGGCGGCCAGCCTTTTCCAGCGCGGCCTTAAGCGCAGGCACCAGAGTCAGGTGGCCGGCGGCCAGCGAAGACACCCCGATGATGTGGACATTGCTGTCGGTGGCCTGCCGTGCCGCCTCTTCCGGCGTGGCGAACAGGGGACCGATATCGACATCGAAGCCGAGATCGGCAAAGGCTGACGAGATCACCTTCTGGCCGCGGTCGTGCCCGTCCTGCCCCATCTTGGCGACGAGGATGCGCGGCCTGCGGCCATCGTTCTCGGCAAAGGCGTCGCATAGGCCCTGCACCCGGATGACCGCGAAGGATTCCGCGCCCGCCTCGCGCTTGTAGACGCCCCTGATCGACTGGATCTCGGCCCGGTGGCGGCCGAAAACCTCTTCCATCGCAGCCGAGATTTCGCCCACGGTCGCGCCCTTGCGGGCGGCCTCGATCGACAGGGCGAGCAGGTTGCCGTTGCCGCGTGCCCCAGCGGTCAGGGTTGCCAGCGCCGCCTTGCATCCGGCCCCGTCGCGGCTGGCCCTGAGCTGTTCGAGTTTGGCGATCTGCTCGGCCCGCACGGCGGCATTGTCGACCTTGAGCACGTCGATCTCAGCCTCGCTCTCGGGCTTGAAGACGTTGACGCCGATGATCTTCTGGTGGCCTTCGTCGATGCGGGCCTGCGTTCTGGCGGCTGCCTCCTCGATGCGCAGCTTGGGAATGCTCTTGCCGATGGCCTTGGCCATGCCGCCCAGCGCCTCGATCTCCTGCATGTGCGCCCAGGCGCGCGCCGCAAGATCAGCTGTCAGCTTCTCCACGTAGTGCGAGCCGCCCCAGGCATCGATGATTCGGGTCGTGCCACTCTCCTGCTGGAGCAGGATCTGGGTGTTGCGCGCGATGCGGGCGGAGAAGTCGGTCGGCAGCGCCAGCGCCTCGTCGAGGCTGTTGGTGTGCAGGCTTTGCGTGCCGCCCTGGGTCGCCGCCATGGCCTCGACCATGGTGCGGGTGACATTGTTGAACACGTCCTGCGCGGTCAGCGACCATCCGGAGGTCTGGCAATGGGTGCGCAGCGGCAGCGACTTGTCGCTTTTCGCGCCGAAATCCTTAACGAGCTTGGCCCAGATCAGCCGCGCGGCCCTGAGCTTGGCGACTTCCATGAAGAAGTTGGTTCCGATGGCCCAGAAGAAGGACAGGCGCGGCGCGAACGCGTCGATGTCCAGCCCGGATGCCAGCCCGGCGCGAATGTATTCGGTCCCGTCCGCCAGCGTATAGGCCAATTCAAGGTCCTGCGTCGCTCCAGCTTCCTGCATGTGGTAGCCGGAAATCGAGATCGAGTTGAACTTCGGCATGTGCACCGAGGTGTGAGCGAAGATGTCGCCGATGATCCGCATCGAGGCATCAGGCGGGTAGATGTAGGTGTTGCGGACCATGAACTCCTTGAGGATGTCGTTCTGGATCGTGCCGCTGAGCTTGGCCTGCGGCACGCCCTGCTCCTCCGCCGTCACGATGTAGAGCGCCAGCACGGGCAAAACCGCGCCGTTCATGGTCATCGACACGCTCATCTGGTCGAGCGGGATGCCGTCGAACAGTTGCCGCATGTCGAGGATACTGTCGATCGCAACGCCGGCCATGCCGACATCGCCGGCCACCCGCGGATGGTCTGAGTCATAGCCCCGGTGGGTGGCGAGATCGAAGGCGACGGACAGGCCCTTCTGCCCTGCCGCGAGGTTGCGCCGGTAGAAGGCGTTGGAATCCCTCGCCGTCGAGAAGCCGGCATATTGCCGGATCGTCCACGGCTGGTTGACATACATGGTAGGGTAGGGGCCGCGCACGAAGGGCGCGAGGCCGGGCCAGGTGTCGACGAAATCGAGCCCGGCCAGATCGGCCTCGCAGTAGCGCGGCTTGACCAGAATGCCCTCCGGAGTCAGCCAGCCTTCGGGGGCTGCCCCTGTTCCGGCTGCGTTTGAAGGAGCGGTCTGTTCGCGCCGGGCCGTCAGGGCTGCCCAGCCCGGCAAGGCCGCAAAATCCGGCAGTCCCGCATCAGCATTGGTCGCATCAGGCTGTCTTGGCATCACGCACCTCGTTCGATGACAGCATCATGTCCAGACTGACGAGCATATCACATCCCGTGAAAATGAACCCGCCCACGCCCGCCGCCCGGAACCGGGCCTCGTGTTCGCCGGGCCGCCCGGCAAGCCAGATCGCCTGCGCACCGCTGGCCGCGAGGGCGATGGCCGCATCCGGCGCCTCTATGGCGTAGCTCTCGTCGCTACCGCACAGCACGGCCATGGCCGCGCCGCTGGCTCGGAACGCCTCGGTCAGCACCATCAGATCGGTGCTGCCGTCCGCTTCCGCGAAGCTGGCCGGCTCCAGCGCCGAAAGGCCGCCGGCGGCCAGAAGCCCACGCGCGAAATTGGCCCGTGGCCCGAAGCTGCCTGATGTCCCCAATGTCGCGAGGAAAACCGGCTTCAGCGTGCCGGAGGCAGCGAGCACCTCGGCGCGGTCGCGCAGGCGCTCGAAAGGCTCGGAAAGCCGCGTGGCCGGCAGTGGGGTGATGCTCACTGAGCCGCCCTTGGCCTCCCGCGCTGGGATGGGCCTGATGTCCAGCACGCCTTCTGGCGTCTCACCGAGGTTCGGATAGGCGCTGGCGCCGGTGAGCGGGGCCTTGCCGGTGGCGATCTCGCCATCGCGGCGGGCCCGCACGGCGGCAATCCGCTGCTGCAGGTGGCCGTCGCAGAGCGACGCAACCAGCCCGCCCTCGCGCTCGATCTGCTGGAACGCATCCCAGGCCTGCTCGCAGATCTGGTCGGTGAGCGCTTCCAGCCCGCCCGAGCCTGCGGCCGGATCGACCACGCGCCACAGGTGGCTTTCTTCCAGCAGCACGGCCTGCGTGTTCCGCGCCACGCGCCGTGCGAACCCGTCGGCCAGCCCCAGCGCCGAGGTGTGCGGCAACACGGCCAGGCTGTCAGCCCCGCCCACGCCGGCAGAAAACGCGGCGATGGCATTGCGCAGCATGTTCACCGGCGTATCGCGCCGTGTCAGCATGCGGAACGCGGTTTCGGCATGCAGCGCGATAGGTTGCGGATCTAGCCCGCTGGCGCGCTGCACCTCGGCCATCAGCCGGCGCAGCGCCCTGATCTTGGCGATGCCGGCAAACTGGTCCGCATCGATGGCCAGCGCGAACGAGAGTGCCCGCTCGGCCCGCGCCAGCGGCGTGCCGCCGGCCACCAGCGCCCGCATGAAGGCTGACGCGGAGGCCAGCGCGTAGGCCAGTTCCTGCGCCTCCGATGCGCCGGCCTCGTGCGCCGTGCGCCCGTCGCATGCGAAGAACGGGCCGCGGAAACCCTGCCCGCCGAACTCACCGAGCATGTCGCCGAGCCGGATGCCGACATCGGACCATGGCGCGAGCAGCACGCCGGTGCGCGCCAGAAGGCCGATCGGATCGATGCCGAAATCAATGCTGAGATCGGCTGGCGTCAGCCGCTGGCCCTTCACCACCTCAGTGAACAGCCGGCAGGCGATCCGCGCCTGCGGAGCCGGCTCCAGCCTGATGCTGACGAGGTCGAGGTTGATGCCGGCCAGCGCCGCAGCCAGTGTCGCCGCGTCAGTTGTCGGCAGGCCGAAGCCGCGTGCTCCGCGCGAGCCATGGAACACGAGGGCAAGGCCATCCGCCCCGCCTTCGAGATCGGCCAGTGCAAGGGATGCTGCCTCGTCCGGTACAGGGTGGTCGATCCGCGCGGTCACACTCCAGCGTGTTCCGGCACGGGCGCCCGCCACCGCCTGCGCATTGCGGCGGCGCTGGTACAGCGGCTGGATCATGAGGCCGCCGGGGCTGCGCGTCACCAGCTTGCGTTCGAAATCGCCGCCCTTCAGCGCCTTGAGGGCCGCCGCATGCCAATCCGCCTCGCTGGAGGGAGGAAACGGGTTGGCAAGGCGTGTGTCTGGCGGGGCGTCGGCCATTGGGGCGTGCTTTCGCTGGTCAGGAATGCCCGCCTTCCTTGCCACGCGCCCGCGTTCAGGCAAATCCCCTGTTCGTCGCATGCGCCTGCCGGCCTTGTCTGGCCGTCAGGCAGCCGGGGCAAGACGCTCAGACGAGCAGGACTCTCAGACGAGCTTGGCGTTCAGACAAACTGGCCAAGCCCGGGAATGGCCCCGACGATGGCGCCCATCGCGTCCTCGCCAGCCTTCTCGCGGCCGAAGGCGAACATTTCCTTGGAAACGCCCTGCACCTGGCCCATCGAAAGGCCCGCACCCATCAGCGAGGCCCCGAGGCCCATCACGCCACCGCCGCCCGGCATCATGCCGGCAAGGCCGCCCATCAGGCCACCGCCCCCTGTATTGGCTGCCATGGCGGCTTCCGCGCCGGGCAGCGCTTCGATCAACTGGCTGACCTCCGCCGCCGGGCCTTCCTTCTGCAGGAAGTTCAGGATCATGCCCACCGCCTTGGTGGCGAGGCCTGCATCGATGCCGGCAGCCGCCGAGATGCGCGCGATCAGTTCTTCCATCGGACTATTCCTGCTCTGTCAGCGGGCAACATGCCCGCATCTGGCCGCTCTTGTCGCCCTGAAGGGCGCTGAAATCAAGATGGATTGCAGTCAGTCGCCTCGCCCGTCGACAGGCCCAGGGTGAGGATGCGGCTGGCGGGCCTTGCTGCGATGTGCCGGATTGTGTCGCTGTGCTCGCATTGCCGGAAAACACCTGATAAAGCGGCCAGGAGATCATGAATCCAAATCAGGACCCGCCGCCATGGCCAAGAAACTGACGATCCCCGAAGGCACTTTTCTGGTCGGCAAGAGCCATAAGCCCGAATTGCTGACCCTGAAGCTGGCCAACCGCCACGGGCTGGTGACGGGTGCGACCGGCACCGGCAAGACGGTGACGCTCCAGGTCATGGCCGAGGGCTTTGCGCGGGCCGGCGTTCCGGTCTTTGCCGCCGACATCAAGGGCGATCTCAGCGGCATCGGCGCGCCGGGCGACGCCAAGCCGCCTTTCGTCAAGCGCGCCGACGAACTGGGCGTGCCCTACGAGCCCGAACAGTTCTCGACCGTGTTCTGGGATCTGTTCGGCGAACAGGGCCACCCGATCCGCGCCACCGTCTCCGAAATGGGCCCGCTGCTGCTCGCCCGCCTGCTCGATCTCAACAACACCCAGGAAGGCGTGCTCAACATCGCCTTCCGCATCGCTGACGAACAGGGCCTGCTGCTGCTCGACCTGAAGGACCTGCGCGCGATCCTGACCCACATCGCCGAGAATGCCGCGGACCTGACGGTGAAGTATGGCAACATCTCGCCGCAGACGGTCGGCACCATCCAGCGCCAGCTTCTGGTTCTGGAAAACCAGAAGGGCGAGGTCTTCTTCGGCGAGCCGGCACTCGACATCAATGACCTGATGCGCACCGACCGCGACGGGCGCGGTATCGTCAACATCCTGGCCGCCGACAAGCTGATGGCCAATCCGCGCCTTTATGCCACCTTCCTGCTCTGGCTGCTGTCCGAACTCTTCGAGAAACTGCCCGAGGTCGGCGATCTGCCGCAGCCCAAGCTGGTGTTCTTCTTCGACGAGGCGCACCTGTTGTTCAACGGCGCACCCAAGGTGCTGCTCGAAGCGGTCGAGGCCGTGGTGCGCCTGATCCGCTCCAAGGGGGTCGGCGTGTATTTCGTCACCCAGAACCCGCTCGACATCCCCGACACGGTGCTGGCCCAGCTCGGCAACCGCGTGCAGCACGCCCTGCGCGCCTTCACCCCGCGCGACCAGAAGGCGGTCAAGGCCGCCGCGGAAACCTTCCGGCAGAACCCCAAGTTCAAGACCGAGGATGCCATCACCCAGCTGGCCGTTGGCGAGGCGCTGATCTCGATGCTGGAAGGCAAGGGTGTTCCCTCCATCGTGGAACGCGCGCTCGTGGCCCCACCCATGGCGCAGGTCGGCCCCGTGACTGCGGCGGTGCGCCAGCAGGCCATTGCGTCATCCGGGCTGCGCGGCAAATATGACACCGAGGTTGACCGCGAGAGTGCCTATGAGGTGCTGATGAAGCGCAAGGGTCTCGACCCCGCCAATCCGAACGCCCCGGCCCAGCAGGCCAGCACGGGCGGCATCGGCGGCATGCTGGAAGGCATGTTCGGTGGCGGCGCGCCCAAACCCGGCCAGAAGGGTCGCACCACCCAGTCCATGTCCGAGAAGATCATCACCAGCGCCGCGCGCTCCGCTGCGTCGTCGGCGGGCCGGCAGATCAGCTCGGCCATCATCCGCGGCGTGCTCGGCAGCATCCTGGGCGGACGCAGGTAGGCGCAGACAACCATCGCCTTGCAGTGTCATGGCCGCCCCCGTGGCGGCCATCTCGAGATGCTGAAGCACAGGGCCTGTAGCGCCGAGATCGCCGGCACAAGGCCGGTGATGAAACTGATGGGGCGCGCGGTTATAGAAGCAGGGGCAGACATGCCCCAAACTTCGTCGTTCCCCCGTGCATCACTCCCTGTCACAGTGTGGCAACCTGAATCAGATCCGGTGTTGCCATGTCTGCCTTGCCTGCTGTTCTTGCCCGCCTCGATGCCGACCGTGAGGGCGCGATCCAGCGCCTGTTCGAGTGGGTGCGTATCCCCTCGATCTCGACCGACAGCGCCTGGAAGGCCGATTGCGCTCGCGCTGCCGACTGGCTGGTGGCGGACCTGACCGCGCTCGGCTTCAAGACCGCGGCGCGGCCCACGCCCGGCCATCCGATCGTGGTTGGCCATCGCCAGAAGAAGGGCGCGCCGCATGTGCTGTTCTACGGCCACTATGACGTGCAGCCGGTCGATCCGCTGGCCCTGTGGGAGACGCCTCCTTTCGAGCCGCGCCTGGCCGAACCGGAGCCGGGGCGCACCGTCATCATGGGGCGCGGCGCCGCCGACGACAAAGGCCAGGTGATGACCTTCATCGAAGCCTGTCGGAGCTGGCTGGCCGAGACGGGCGACCTGCCGGTCGGCGTCACCATCATGGTCGAGGGTGAGGAGGAATCGGGCTCGCCGAACCTGCCGCCTTTCATCGAGGCGAACGCGCAGGAACTCGCCGCCGACGTGGCGCTGGTCTGCGACACCGGCATGTGGGATCGCGGCACGCCGGCCATCACCGCATCCTTGCGCGGGCTGGTCTACGTCGAGGTCAAGATCATCGCCGCCGACCGCGACCTGCATTCGGGGCTTTTCGGCGGCGCGGCGGCCAACCCAATCCGCGTGCTCAGCAAGGTGATTGCCGGCCTGCACGATGACAATGGCAAGGTCACCTTGCCCGGTTTCTATGACGGGGTTCATGACCTGCCGGCGCAGATTAAGGCGGCCTGGGCCGGGCTCGACCTCACGGCGGAGGATTTCCTCGGCCAGGTCGATCTCGCGGTGCCCTCGGGCGAGCGTGACCGGCTGCTGATCGAGATGATCCAGTCGCGCCCGACCTGCGATGTCAACGGCATCTGGGGCGGCTACCAGGGCGAGGGCACCAAGACGGTGATCGCCTCCGAGGCCTCGGCCAAGGTCTCTTTCCGGCTGGTAGGCGACCAGGACCCGAAGGCCATCATGGCGGCTTTCGAAGCCCATGTCCGCGCCCGCATCCCCACAGACTGCAAGGCCGAGTTCATCCGCTACAAGGGCAGTCGCGCCATCAGCCTTGACTGGGACATGCCGGCGCTGGCCAAGGCCGAGAGCGCCCTCACCGAGGAATGGGGCAAGCCCGCCGCCATCATCGGCTCAGGCGGCTCGATCCCGGTGGTCGGCGATTTCAAGCGCACGCTGGGCATCGACACGCTGCTGGTCGGCTTCGGCCTCGATGATGATAGGGTCCATTCGCCCAACGAGAAATACGAACTCACGTCTTTCCAGAAGGGGGCGCGCTCCTGGGCCCGTATTCTGGCTGCATTGGGGACCCCAAGGCCATGATCAAGTCCGTCTGCGTGTTCTGCGGCTCCAGCATCGGAGCGAAAGACAGCTATGCCGAAGGAGCCCGCGCCCTTGGCCGCGAAATCGCGCGGCGCGGGCTGACGCTGGTCTATGGCGGGGGCAGTGTCGGGCTGATGGGCGTGATCGCCGATGCCGCGCTGGGGGCGGGCGGTGCCGTGCACGGCGTCATTCCGCAGTCGCTGGAATCCAAGGAGGTCGGCCACAAGGGCCTGACCCGCAAAGATGTCGTGACCACGATGCACGAGCGCAAGGCCCGCATGGAGGCGCTGTCCGATGCGTTCATCGCCATGCCCGGCGGCATCGGCACCTATGAGGAGGTCTTCGAGATCTGGACCTGGGCCCAGCTTGGCATCCATCGCAAGCCGCTCGGCTTTTATGATGTCGATGGCTTTTATGCCGAGTTGCTGCACTTCCTCGACAAGGCCACCACTGAAGGCTTCGTGCGCGAGCAGCACCGCCACATGGCGCTGATGGACACCCGGCCCGGCGCACTGCTCGACAAGATCGCCGCCTACGTGCCGACCGCCACCGCCAAATGGATGGAAATGGCCCAGAGCTGAGCGCGACGCCGATTCGCTGGACGTTGATCCTGGCTTGATCATGTCATGTTCTCGTCGTTCTCGAGAAGCCGACAGGGTTTTCTGAGCAACGAGACAGCAAATCACGGCATATGAGATTGTCCGACGCGACGATGACGGCTTTTCATCTTGCTTTCGGCGTGCGGTGCCGTCATAGTAGCAGTGAGATCATGCTGGGGAGAAAGTGACATGAACAAATATATTGCGGAGGCGGTCGGAACCTTCGCGCTGGTTTTCATCGGCTGCGGTGCGGCCGTCATTGGCGGGATGGGGACGGGCGCAACAGCGATCGACCTGCTCGGCATCTCGGCCGCTTTTGGTCTTGCCATTGTCGCCATGGCTTACGGGATCGGCCCTGTCTCCGGCTGTCATGTCAATCCGGCTGTCAGCCTTGGGGTGTTCATGGCGGGCCGCATGAGCCTGTCCGACATGATCGGATACTGGGTCGCGCAAGTGGCCGGCGCGCTTCTTGGAGCCATCGTGCTCTCCATCATCCTGTCCGGCAAGGCGCAAGGATGGACCGGCGGCCTCGGCCAGAATGGCTGGGGCGAAGGCTATCTCGGCAACTACAGCATGGTATCGGCCTTCATATTCGAGGCGGTGGCGACCTTCCTGTTTCTGGTCTGCATCCTGGGCGTGACCCAGAAGGGCTCGCCCTCGCAGTTTGCCGGGCTGGCAATCGGCGGCGCGCTCGCGGCCATCCACATCGTTGGCATCAACGTCACGGGTGTGTCCGTCAATCCGGCGCGCTCGATCGGGCCTGCGCTGGTGGGCATGGCCTCCAATGGCAAAGCCGTGGCCCAGCTTTGGCTGTTCATTGCCGCGCCCTTGCTGGGAGCGGCGGCGGCAGGCCTGCTGTTCAAGTCTGGCGTGCTGGCCGCGCGCGACTGAGTCCTCCGCACTGGGGGCACTGTCAGAGTGCCGTCTGAAGGGCCTGCCTTGGGGCTCTTGCGTTCCGGTTGCGGCTTGGAGATTGGCGGGAACAGTGAAACAACTTGCAGCTCGTTGAGGTTGTGGGAATAAGTTCCTTGATGACGTCGCGCTGATCGGCTTTCAATCCTGCACGCTTACGAATTGTGACTGAGAGCCGCCAGCGCCGAGACAGCGTGGGCGGCTTTTGGCGTTCTGGAGCATGGGTCTCTCGATGCGAACCGATCTGTTGGCCGTTGGCAGGAACCGCGACCGGTCTCCGCCCGATGGCACAGGCAGGCCGTCCGCTGCGAGGGCCACCCTTGCTCCAGCCTTTCGTTCTCGCGGGGGGGCATCATGAACAATCGCGTTGGAAATGCGGATGTCGACCGGCTTCTTGCTGGCTCCGCCTCGCGCGCCAGCCGTGTCGATCTGGTCGAACGCCTCTTGGCGGCGGCACAGGCGCAGGTTTGGTGCCCACCAGGCACGCCTCAAGGGGCTCGGCCCCGGCGAGGCAGCCGGAGAGGCCCATGCCAGGGCTCTTGCCACGTTGGCCCGGACGATCAGGGAACTGATCGACCTCGACAGCGCGGCCATTGAGGTCGACCGCGCTCTGGAGGATCAGGACAGTCCGCATGATCTCAATCCCGACAGCGCTCTCAGCGATCTCGACAGCCTCCGCGAGGAGCTTGCGCGCCGCCTGGGAGGCCTTGAGCCTGGCGCGTAGGACGCGGCTTATGGCGGCTGACCCCGGCTGACCTGAAGCTCTGGCTGGGAGACAGGCAATTCTCAGCGCGTGACACATTAGCGTCGCTTAGCGGGTCATTGATTTCAACAGTTTACGTTGACCCTATGTCCACGCCCAAGGCCTACAGCTAAATCCGCTTCAGCCGCCCCGAGCAGATGCGCGGCGACTCCCTGCGACGCCAGATCGCCTCCGCGGAAGAGTGGGCCGAAGCGCGCGGTGTCGCAATCGACCAGACGCTGCAGGACCTGGGCGTCTCTGGCTTCAGGGGAAGCAACCGCACGGAAGGGGCGCTGTCGAAGTTCCTCACGCTGGTCGAGGAAGGCCGCGTCGCGCGCGGCTCCTACCTGATCCTGGAGAGCCTGGACCGCATGTCGCGCGAGGCGGTGATCGACATCCTGCCGCGCTTCCTCGACCTCATCAACGCAGGCGTCACGATCGTCACGTTGTTCGACCGGCAGGAATACTCGCGCGAGAAGCTGCTCAACGACTGGACGCCGCTCGTCATGTCGCTCGCGGTCATGGCGAGGGCGCACGAGGAGTCGAAGACCAAGTCCGAGCGACTGAACAAGGTGTGGTCGGCGAAGCGCGGGTCGGGCGAGGTCATGACGGCTGCTGTCCCCGGCTGGCTCGACGTCAAGAAGCGTTCGGACGGCAAGCGGATGATCGTCGTGACACTGTTCTCGCAGGTCTGAGGACTGGAGCATTGCAGACCTACATGGGCCATGCCTTCGAACCCATCTGCCGGGGGCACATCGAGTTGCACTCGGAAGAGTAATTCGGAGAGGCCGCGCGCGAAGTCGGGCAGGTGTCAGGGCATGCCGACTTCGACATCGATGTCGCGGGCACGCTGCAGGGTGGGCGGCAGTTCTTCGGTGAGTGCAAGTGGACCACGCAGCCGGTGTCGCAAGCCGAACTGGCCAAGCTCAGAACATCCATGAACCAGACACGCTACCGTGACGAACGGAATGAAGCCTGCCTGGCGCTCTTCAGCCGCTCAGGCTTCACTGATGGGTTGATGGATGCCGTTCGGGATGATCCCGCCATCTCGCTTGTCGGACTTGACGCTCTCGCATTCGGGGAGGGTCATGCGTATGCCTCGAGGCCGCGTTCCAGGCCATGAGATGAAGACATTCGCCTGTCCCCGATTGTCCCGAACCAGACGAAAGCAAGCCGAAAACAGGCAAATCGAGGTCGAAGAAATATGGAACATAAAATGAACATATAAGGGTTAAATAATGAACAGACTATCGCATGATTCCGGCGCCGGCGGCCTCAGCTCAGGCCGCTCGCCCGACCGGCTCGACGCACTGGTCTGGGCCATCGCTAACCTCGCCTGGCTTGCTTCGGTCAGTTGTTCGACGGCCGGAACATCAGGTCGATCCCGGTGTCTGGCGCTGGCGGGGCGGTTATCCTGCCGGCGCGTCCGCGTGGCGCTCGCCGTTCGGGTGCCGCGCGCGCGTCTGCCGGGACATCGCTGGTTAGGCTGTCCGCCGTCGCCATGATCCAGGCGCGGTGGTCGGCCACTGGCGTGATGGCGGTGAAGCCGCCGCAGACGCGCCGCACGCGCTGGTTGGCCGGCCCGCTCGACCAGCTGACGATGCCCACCAGTTCGCTGGCTCCGCGCCCGCCGCGCATGATCGGTCCGCCGGAATCGCCCTTGCATGCCCCCGCGCCGGCATCCTGCCCGAGCCCATTGCTGTCCACCGCCACGACCACGCTGTTGCTGGATGTGTAGGAACCCGCCGCCATCAGATCGCCCTGCCGCAGGGTGCGGGCGGTCTGCCTGCGGTCTTCCTGCCCCAGACCGAAGCCGGAAATGGACAGACGGTCACCGAGGCCGAGCGCGCCGCCAAGGCTCACCGGTTGCACGCTGCCCGGCAGGTCCGAGGCCAGCAGCAGCATGGCCAGATCGATACCTGGCTGCGTGCTGGGTGTCCGGCCCGGAATGAAGCTGGCATGCGCCACCACCCGCAAGGCGCGCAGCCCGACCGGGCGCATATGCTCGTCGAGCGCGGTCACAGTGAACCGCCCGCCGCCGATCACGCAATGGGCTGCCGTCAGCACCACGCGGGGCTGGATCGCCACGCCGGAGCACAACTCGCCCTTGCTGCTGTCGATCTTGACCGTCCAGCGCCGGGCCTGATCGGACGAACGCACCGGATGGCCGCCGACGATTGCCTCGGCGGGAACCGCCAGCGCCAGGGATGCAAGCACAAGGCAGACCAGCCCAGGGCCCTGCGATGCCAGCCGGAACACACGCTTGAACGGAACACAGATCATCGAACCATCATGTGGCAGCCAACCGGCCCCGTCCAGAGCCAGCATTGTCGCTGGTGAATGGGCCATCATGCTGGCTCAGCGCCAGCTCGCCTGGCGTTGCCAGCGCGCCATCGTGGCATCGACCCAGCCGCGCTGCGGAGCGATGAGCGTGCCTTGCGTGAGATCGCCGCATCGCCGCCCGGCCCCGCCGGTGGACCATGTCGTTATGGCCACCACAGTCTGGCTGCCATCCAGCATGGGGCCGCCCGAATCGCCGCCGCAGGCTCCGGTGCCGGCGCCGCCGCGCGCCCAGAGCAGGATGCGGCTTGGTCCGTATGGCTCGACAACCGTGAGCCTTGCCGAGCGCCATGTGCCGGTGCTGGTGCCATCGCCCTCGCGGCCAAGGCCGAACCCGGCCACGGTGACGGCGCTGCCTGCGCCGTCCGTTCCGGCATTCGCCAGGGCCGCGACGCTGAAGCGGGCCGGCAGCGGCGCGGCCAGACGCAGCAGGGCCAGATCGATGGAGCGCGTCCGCTCCTGCACCGCATTGGCGCGGAATTGCGGATGGCGGACGATGGCTTGCGGCTCCAGCATCACCGCCTCGCCCTGCTCGCGGTAGTGCACCCGGAACTTCGCGCCGGCGGGCAGGCAATGCGCCGCCGTCAGCACCACGTCCGGCGCCACCACGATGCCGGTGCAGATGCCGCCCCGGTCATTCAGCACCATCACGGCGGCGCTGTTGAGCGGCCCGCCCGGCTGTCCGCCGATGATCGCCAGCGCGGGGCCGGCCCCTGCCCAGGGGGCAGCCGACGCCAGAACGCCGAGCGCCAACGCCGGCATCAGCTTGCAGCCTTTCGTCCGTTTCACAAGGGAACCAGCCATGAGCCCCATCCTGATCGTGCCTCCAGCAGCAGAGCCCGTCACGCTCGCCGACGCGAAGCTCTACCTCAGAACCGCCGGCCCTGACGAGGATGATCTGGTCATCGCCCTGATCAGGGCTGCCCGGCATCTGGTCGAGGCCACAAGCAACCGTCTTTTGGTCAGCCAGACCTGGCGGCTGGTCTGCGCTGCGTGGCCGCCGGGCTCCGGCCGCTTCGGTCACCGTCGTGATCAGGCCCCGCCCTCCGGCAACACCGGAACTGGCCGGGGTGCCCTTCGCTGTCGCGCTCGAACTGCCCGGCGTGCGCGGCAGCCAGCCTGTTTTGCAACACCTTGCAGTCCATGCTGCCCCCTGGCCGTAGGTGCTCGATGTGCTTCGCAGCGCCGGCGGCGCGAGCTTCGAGGCCGCCACTCGGTGCGTCAGCCCGTGCTTGTCGGGCGTCTGCTGGGCGATCTGGAACCCGGTCAGCTCTGGCGCTGGGATCAGCGCAATGCGGTCGATATCAAGGTCGAGAGCTGCGACCTGCAAAGTGTCGGTGACCTGGCGGCGCTGGTTGGTGCCAACACCTTAGCGATCGAAGGCCCCGACGGGCAATGAGAACTGTTGAGCGCTGCCCGCATCGACCTCATCGGCCCGCGCACCTACCGCATCTCGCAGCTGCTGCGCGGGCTGACCGGCTCGGAACCGGCTGCCGCGCGGCGCGCATCGGCTGGCGCGCTGGTGGTCGGTGTCAACGAGGCGCTGGTGCCGCTGACCACGGCGCTCTCCGATCTCGGGCGCGAACTGGCCTACCGCATGATGCCATCGGGTCTCGATGCCGCCGATCCCTCGGTGCTGGAGATTGTCACGACGGCCCGGGGCCTCGTGCTGAAGCCGCTGGCCCCGGTGCATTTGCGCGCCCGGCGCGGCCCGGGCGGCATCACCCTTGGCTGGACGCGCCGCAGCCGCATCGATGGTGACAACTGGGAATTGGCCGATCCGCCGCTCGGCGAGGCCTTCGAACGCCACCAGGTCGAGATATTCGACCGAGCCGTGCGCAAGCTCAGCCTCGTCACCGGCGAGCCGGCCTGGCTCTATGGCACCAAGGAACTCGCTGATTTCGGCAGCGCCCGCAGCACGCTCGATGTCGCCATAGAGCAGATCAGCGGGACCGCCGACCCCGGTTTGGTCCGGCGCGAGATCGTGCGTGTCCGCTGAGCCTTTTCGTCCAACCCCATGCCCGAAACAGGAGCGCGCCCATGGCCCCCGAGAACCTTGCTGCCGCGCTTGCGCTGATCTTCCGCCACGAGTGCGGCTATGCCGATCATCCGCTTGATCCGGGCGGGCCACCAACCGCGGCATCACCCGCGCCACCCTGGCCCGCCATCGCGGCCGGCCGGTCTCGAAAGCGGAAGTGCTGGCCCTGTCCGTGGCCGAGGCTGCGGCGATCTACCGAGCCAGCTACTGGAATGCGGTCCGTGCCGAGCTCTGCCCTCCGGCCTCGATCTCGTTGTCTTCGATGCTGCAGTGAATTCCGGGACGGCTCGGGCCTTGCTCTGGTTGCAGGATAGCCTCGGTCTGCCCGCCACCGGCCTTGCCAATGCGGCCACGCTGGCTGCCGCGCACCGGGCCGACCCGCGCGCCTTGATCCAGGCCTTCAGCCGCCAGCGCCTGTCCTTCCTCAAACGCCTGTCCACTTGGGCCAGCTTTGGCCGGGGCTGGAGTGCACGCGTGGCTGCGACTCGAAAAGCTGCCCAGGCACTGGCCGGGCAGCCTCCCTTCAGGCCGCAAAAAGGAGACCAAGCCCGTGACCGAACCCAAGTCCCTGTTATCGTCCCGCACCGTGTGGGCCAATCTCGTAGGCCTCGCCGCCGTGCTACTTTCGATCTTCGGCGTCGACGCCAGCACCATGGATAGCCCGGGCATGGCCGACGCCGTCGCGCAGAGTGTGGCCGGCATCAGCTTCGTGGCCTCCACCATCTTCCGTGTCATCGCCACCAGGCGGCTCGCCATGATGTGATGGCACCAGGGCGTGCATCCGCCGTGATGCACGCCCACAATCACTAGCATGGCCATTCATCAGCAGTTCAGCGCACCGGAATTAGCCCATGTCATCATGTCGATGCGTGCGCTTTCCGTTGTGGCCGTCCGGGGCCTGATCACAGTCTGCGTGGCAGCTTGCGTGCTGGCGGCGCCGATTCCGTTGGCGTATCGTTCCCACGCCCAGAATGCCTGCCTGACCGGCGAGCAGATGCGCGATGCGGTCGGCGCCGGCCATGCCGTGCCTGCGGCGCTCGCCACCCGCGCCGCGCGCGGTGCCAGCGAGGGCGAGGTCGTGCGCGTGCGCCTGTGCAGGGAAACACAGGGCAAGGACGACCAGAAGCTGGTCTACCGCATCACCATGCTCCATCGCGATGGCCGCGTCGGGCACGTGACGGTGGACGGCACTTCGGGCAAGATCGACGACGTGCGCTAAGGCCCCACCGATTCTGCCCTGACATCCCCCCACGCCGCCTTTGGAGGAAAGCCCCGTGCGACTTCTCGTTGTCGAGGACGACAAGGATCTCAATCGCCAGATCGTCAGCGCCCTCGAACAGGCAGGCTATGCCGTGGACCGCGCCTTCGACGGCGAGGACGGCGGCTATCTCGGCGAAACCGAACCCTATGACGCCATCGTACTGGACCTCGGCCTGCCCATGGTCGATGGCGTGACCGTGCTCCAGCAATGGCGGCGGGCCGGAAAGACCATGCCGGTGCTGATCCTGACCGCGCGCGACCGCTGGAGCGACAAGGTCGCGGCCTTCGATGCCGGGGCCGACGATTATGTGGTCAAGCCCTTCCATGTCGAGGAATTGCTGGCGCGACTGCGGGCGCTCCTGCGCCGCGCCGCCGGCCATGCCACCAGCGAGATCGCCTGCGGGCCGGTCAGGGTCGACACCCGCGCCAGCCGCGTTCTGGTGGATGGGCAGCCGATCAAGCTGACCTCGCACGAGTATCGCCTGCTCTCCTACCTGATGCACCATCAAGGCCGGGTCGTGTCGCGCGGGGAACTGGTCGAGCATCTCTACGATCAGGATTTCGACCGCGACTCCAACACGATCGAGGTCTTTGTCGGCCGGCTCCGCAAGAAGCTCGGCGTCGAGGTCATCCAGACCATCCGCGGCCTCGGCTATGTCCTTGCCGCCCCCGGGACGCGCTGAGCGCCCCCGACAACCGGAGAGCCGAGATGCGGCTGCCGCAGAACCTGGTGCAGCCCTCGCTGTCGGGCCGCCTGATCATTCTGGCGGCCCTGTGGTCGTTCCTCATCCTGCTGGTTGCGGGGCTTATCCTCTACACCTTGCAGCGGCAGGTCACCGAGCGTGGCTTCGACGAGAGACTCGGCGTCTATGTCAAGGAAATCGTGGCCGATCTGGCCGCTCCGTCCGACAGCGACCGCCAGCAGATCGGCGATCTGGGCGAGCCGCGCTTCGATCTGCCGATGTCGGGCTGGTACTGGCAGGTCACCCGCACTGACTCCGAGCGCCCCGTGATCCGGGCCTCGCGCTCGCTGGTGGGCGGTCAGTTGCCCAAGCTTGAGGATCTGGGCGCCGAAGAGGTGCGCGGTGCCCGCAAGGACTACATCATCGGCCCCGATGACCGCCGCCTGCGCCAGTTCGAGCGGCGCATCGATGCCGGCGAGGATGGCCGCTACATCATCGCCGTATCGGCCCCGGCCGACGAAATCGCTGACGATATCCGCGATTTCCGCATCGCGCTGACCATCACCTTCGCGCTGCTGTTCCTAGCGCTGGTCGTCTCGACCCTGCTTCAGGTCAGGCTCGGCCTCGCGCCGCTTGCCCGGCTGCGCCAGTCGGTTGGCGATGTGCGTACCGGGGCCTCGGCCCGCATCGATGGCAGCTATCCGCCCGATCTCAGGCCGCTGGCGGGCGAACTCAACCAGTTGATCGATTCCAACCGCGAGATCCTCGATCGGGCGCGCACCCATGTCGGCAACCTCGCCCATGCGCTCAAGACCCCGCTCAGCGTGATCATCAACGAAGCTGATTCCCATCCCGGCCCACTCGCCTCCAAGGTCAATGAGCAGGCCATGATGATGCGCAACCAGGTGAGCTACTATCTCGACCGGGCGCGCGCGGCAGCCGTCTCCGGCGCTCTGGGCGGCGATTGCGAGGTCGGCCTGCCGCTGGAGGCGCTGATCCGCACCTTCGAGAAGATCTACCGCGAAAAGGACGTGAAGACCGAGCTGCGTCTCTCCGGACATCCGCGCTTTCGTGGCGAGAAGCAGGACCTGGAGGAGATGCTCGGCAACCTGCTCGACAATGCCTTCAAGTGGACCGACGACGAGGTCACCGTCGCGATTGAGCCGTTCGAGCAGGCCGGACGGCGCTACCTGCGCTGCGTGGTCGAGGACAACGGGCCCGGATTGCCCGCCGCCCTGCGTGACGAGATGCTGCGGCGTGGCCGCCGGCTGGATGAATCCAAGCCTGGATCTGGCCTCGGCCTGTCGATCGTCGGCGACCTTGCCAAGCTTTACACCGGCAGCCTTGTGCTGGAGGAAGCAGCGTCGGGCGGGCTCAGGGCGGTCCTCGTCCTGCCCGCGATATGAGCAGCTTCCCGGATTTGAAGTGCTCCGGCAATCATGCAAGAACAGCGGCGCAAGATCAGTGGCTTGCGGCTGCGATGATGTGGGCAAGATGGTCAGAACAACAATAGGGCGCCTCTGGTCTGTGCTGATGGTCCTCGCCGGCGGGCTGGCCGTCGCGTCCTGCATGTCGTCGCCTGCGCCCGCCCCGGTGGCCTCGGCGCCCGGCGAGGCTATCCCGCGGCCGATCACGGGCTGGCTGGCCACGGCAGCCGGCGATGGCCTCGATGTGGCGGACCGCGAGCGGGCCTTCACAGCCCAGATCAGCGCCGCCGAAACCGGCCAGCGCGCCTCCTGGCGCAGCACCAAGGGCCATTTCGGCTTCGTCGAGCCTGGTCCGGAAGGAGCCGGTCTGAGCGGCACCTGCCGGCCGTTCACCCACACGATCTATGTCGATGGCAAGGCGCAGCGTGGCACCGGCTCGGCCTGCCGCAGCAGCGCCGGCATCTGGGATGTGGTCAGTTGACATGTGCGGGGCGGCGGGGCGTCGCGCGTGACGGTTTGTCGCCGACAGGGCGGATGAAGAGGATGGCGTAACGCTGTAGAACCGTAACATGCTGATCTGGATCATCCTCGCCATCATCACGGGCGCTTGCGTCATCGCGGTGCTCTGGCCTCTCGGACGGCAATCGCCGCGCCCGGTCGTCAGCGCCGATGCGCGCGCCATGTATGAAGCACAACTGCATGACATCGCGCGCGATTTGGACCGCAGCGTGATCTCGCACGCCGATGCCGAACTGGCCCGCGCCGAGGTGGCCCGCCGCCTGATCCGCGCCGCACGCGAAACAGACCCGGCAAGCGACGTGATCAACGAGGTCACCTATCGCCGCCGCCGCGCCGCATCCGCCATCATCCTGTCGACCATCCCGCTGGTGGCGCTCTCGCTCTATGGCGCGAAAGGCTCGCCGCAGATGCCGGCCAAGCCGCTGGCCGGGCGCCTGTCCACCGATCCAGCCAACATTGATCTCGCGGTGGCCCTGAGCCGGGTCGAAACCCATCTCCAGCTCAACCCGACGGACGGGCGCGGCTGGGAAATCCTGGCACCGATCTATCTGCGCACCGGGCGCTACGACGATGCCGCACGGGCCTATGCCAATGCCGCCATCCATCTGGGCTCGACCATGGAGCGGCTGGTGGATGTGGGCGAGGCGCGCGTGCTGGCCGCGTCCGGCGTCGTCACCTCTGATGCCCGCGCCGCTTTCGTCGAAGCGGGGAAACTCGGCCCTCTCAACCCCAAGGGCGTTTACTATCTGGCGATTGCGCGCGATCAGGACGGCGACAGGGCAGGGGCCATCGCCGATCTGAAGGCCCTGCTTGCCAGCGCACCGCCCGATGCCGGCTGGAGCGAGATGGTCAGCGAACGTATTGCCGTGCTCGAAGGCAAGCCCCCTCCACCCCCCACCGGCTCGGATGCCGTGGCCACACTGCCCCCTGCCGAGCGGATGACGGCGATCAGGGGCATGGTGGACGGACTGGCCGCGCGGCTGGCCGCACAGGGCGGCAGCGCCGAGGAATGGGGCCGGCTGGTCCGCGCCCGCGCCGTGCTGGGCGACAAGGCCGCAGCACAGGACGCGTTGCTTCGAGCCCGCATCGCGTTGGCCGCTGACCCTACCGGGCGCGCCAGCGTCGAGACCATCGCGCGTGACAGTGGCCTGGAGGTTGCGCCATGACCCGCAAGCAGCGCAGGCTTGCCATCATCGGCTCGTGCGGCCTCGTCCTGGCGGTTGCCGCCGGGCTCGTGCTTTTTGCGATGCGCGACTCAATCGTCTTCTTCCATGGGCCGACTGACGTGGTCGAGAAATCGATCCAGGCCGGCACGCGCTTTCGCCTCGGCGGGCTGGTCAAGGAAGGCTCCGTGGTACGGCAGGGCCAGACTGTGACCTTCGAGGTCACCGACATGAACCGCAATATCCCCGTCACCTACACCGGCATCCTGCCAGACCTGTTCCGCGAGGGACAGGGCGTCGTCACCGAAGGCGTGTTGCAGGCCGGCGGCCTGTTCAAGGCCGACAGCGTGCTGGCCCGCCACGACGAGAACTACATGCCGCGCGAGGTTGCCGATTCCCTGAAGAAACAGGGCCACTGGCAGCCGCCCGGCAGCAAACCGCAATCCTGAGGCGAAAACGATGCTTGTCGAGATTGCCCACTTCGCTCTGGCCATGGCCCTGGGGTTGTCGCTTGTCCAGATGGTCATCCCCGTCTGGGGCGTGCGACGCAACGACATCGCGCTGGCCCGTGTCGGGGAGCCAGCCGCGATCAGCGTTTTCGTGTTGCTGCTCTTCGCCTTCGGCGTCCTGATGTATGCTTATGCCGTTTCTGATTTCTCGGTCCAGAACGTCGCCGAGAACTCCCATTCGGCCAAGCCGATGATCTACAAGCTGACCGGAACCTGGGGCAACCACGAGGGCTCGATGCTCCTCTGGGTGCTGATCATGGCGCTGTTCGGCGCGCTGGTGGCATTGGCCCGGACGTCGCTGCCGGATCGGCTGCGCGCCGGCACACTGGCAGCGCAAGCGTCTGTCACAGTGGCCTTCCTGCTCTTCATCCTGTTCACCTCGAACCCGTTCAACCGGCTCGATCCGGCCCCGCCGGAGGGCAACGATCTCAACCCGTTGCTTCAGGATCTCGGCCTCGCGATCCATCCGCCCCTGCTCTATGTCGGCTATGTGGGCTTCTCGATCACCTACGCGTTCGCCATCGCCGCGCTGATCGATGGGCGCATCGATGCGGTCTGGGCCCGCGCGGTCCGTCCGTGGACGCTTGTTGCGTGGATTTTCCTGACGCTCGGCATCTCGATGGGCTCTTATTGGGCCTACTATGAGCTGGGCTGGGGCGGCTGGTGGTTCTGGGATCCGGTCGAGAACGCCTCACTCATGCCCTGGCTGGCCGGAACGGCGCTGATCCACTCCACCATCGTCATGGAGAAGCGTGACTCGCTGAAGGTCTGGACGATCCTGCTCGCCATTCTCACCTTCTCGCTGTCGCTGCTGGGTACCTTCCTCGTCCGCTCCGGCGTGCTGACCTCGGTGCACACCTTCGCCACCGATCCGTCGCGCGGCCTGTTCATCCTGATCATCCTGATGCTGTTCATCGGCGGCTCGCTGGCCCTGTTCGCCTGGCGTGCACCCATGCTGCGGCAGGGCGGCCTGTTCGCGCCCGTCTCCCGCGAGGGCGCGCTGGTCATCAACAACCTGTTCCTGGCCGCGGCCTGCGCCACCGTCTTCATCGGTACGCTCTATCCGCTGGCACTTGAAGGGCTGACCGGGGCCAAGATCTCCGTCGGTCCGCCCTTCTTCAACGCCACGTTCCTGCCACTGCTGATCCCGCTGCTCCTGCTGTTGCCTTTCGGCCAGTCGATGGCGTGGAAGCGCGGCGACCTGCTGGGCACTGCGCAGCGCCTCGCGGTCGCCATAGGCATCGGCATCCTCGCCACCATCGGCATCTTCGCGACCACCTACGGCGGCCCGGTTGCGGCGCCGCTCGGCATCGGCCTCGGCGTCTTCCTGATCTCCAGCGCCCTGTGGGATCTGGGTGAGCGCATTATCGGCCGGGCCTCCGGCGCACGGGCGATCTGGTCGCGGGCTGTCGGCCTGCCGCGCTCGGCCTATGGCTCGGCGCTGGCCCATGCCGGCGTCGGTGTCACTGTTATCGGCATTGCTGCCACCGCCTGGGCCACCGAGGATATCGCCGTGATGAAGCCTGGCGACCGCATGACCAATGGCCGCACGGCGATCGTCCTGCAGCAGGTCTTCCCGCGCACCGGGCCCAATTTCCGCGAACTGGTCGGACGCTTCCGCATCGAGATCGACGGCAAGGAGCGCGGCGACATTGAATCCACCAAGCGCACCTTCATAACCCGCAATAACATGCAGACCACCGAGGCCGGCATCCGGACTTTCGGCGTCAGCCAGGTCTATGTCAGCCTTGGCGAGATCCAGCCCGACGGTTCGGTCGGCGTCAGGATGTATACCAAGCCGCTGATGCTGCTGATCTGGATCGGCTCGCTGATCATGGGGCTCGGCGGCGCGCTGTCGATCACCGACCGGCGGTTCCGCGTGGCGACACCGGCCAAGGCCCGGTCGCCGAAGGGTCCGCAGGGATCGACCGGCGGCCCGTCCCCTCAGCCTGCGGAGTAAGCCCGATGCCACTCCGCCTTGCTGCAGCCCTCGTGTTGCTCGCCGTGACCTTCGGGCCTGCGCTCGCGGTGACGCCGCAGGAGCGGCTCGCCGATCCGGCCCTGGAGCAGCGCGCCCGGCAGGTCTCGGCCGGCCTGCGCTGTCTGGTCTGCCAGAACCAGTCGATCGACGATTCCGAAGCGCCGCTGGCCCGCGACCTCCGCGTGCTGGTCCGCGACCGGATCAAGGCCGGCGACAGCAACACCCAGGTCACCGATTTCGTGGTGGCACGCTATGGCGAATACGTGCTGCTTAAGCCGCCTTTCGGGCTGCACACGGCCTTGCTCTGGGGCGGGCCGGCGCTGATCTTCCTAGCCGGCGCCTTCGGCGTCTGGCGAATCCGCCGCAGCGCGGCTGGCAAGGGTGTCGGCGAATCGCTGAATGCCGGCGAGCAGGCCGAACTGGCGCGCATTCTCGAAAAGGGTTGATGCGCCGCCGCATCGAAAACGTCTCGCCTTCCGGGCGGAATCGGGTATTTTCCTCAGTACATGACACAGCAACCGCCCACCAAAGATCTGCTTCGCTATGACCTCCTTGTGCAGGAGGCTCTCAAGGGCGTCGTGCGCAAGGTGCTGATCAATGCCGGCAAGGAAGGCCTGCCGGGCGACCACCATTTCTACATCTCGTTCCGCACCGATTTTCCCGGCGTGCGCCTGTCGCAGCGCATGCGCGAGAAGTATCCCGAAGAGATGACCATCGTTCTCCAGCACCAGTTCTGGGATCTCGGCATCACCGAACACACGTTCGAGGTCGGCCTGTCCTTTTCCGGCATTCCGGAGCGGCTGCTGATCCCGTTCGATGCGCTGGTCGGGTTCTTCGATCCATCGGTGCAGTTCGGTCTTAAGTTTGAACTGAACGGCGAAGGCCAGTCCGCCGGGGCCATCGCAGCGCCCGAGCCTGCCCCGGACAAGCCGCGACTGACCGGCCCCAAGCTGGCGGTTGCGCCGGTGGATGGCGAGGCTGGCCGTGACGTCGGCGCCGAGGAGCAGGACCAGTCCCGGCCCGAGGCACCATCAAGGCCCGCCCCGAAGGCGCAGCCAAAGGCCCGCGCGGTCAAGGCCGAAACCCCGCCCCCGGCCAGCGAGGACGCGCCGGCTGATGGCGATGCCGACGACAAGCAGTCTGCCCAGGTGGTCAGCCTCGATGCCTTCCGCAAGAAGCCCTGACCATGGCTGCCGGGTCCGGGCTCCATGCCCGGCCCAGCCCTGTGGTGCCGATTGACCGCCGAGATCGTTAATCTCAGGCAGGCCCGCAAGCGCAAGGCGCGCGCAGAGGCCGAGATTGTGGCCGCCGGTAACCGGGCCGCTTTTGGTCGCAGCAAGGCCGAGCGCGAGGCGACGGAAGCTGCCCGCGAGAAAGCCGTGCGCCATCTCGACAGCCAACGGCGCGAGCCGCCCTCCGGCTGCGATGACTGATCACCCGGCACCTGCGGGCAAGCGCCCGGCCTTGCGCCTGCGCACCGCGCGCCGCACAGGTTCCGGCCCGGTGCCGGCCGTGGCGCGGGAGGGCGTGGTCAAGCGCTCCATCGCCATCGCCGGTCATGCTACCTCGATCTCGCTGGAAGATCCATTCTGGCGGGCGCTGCGCCTGATGGCGCGGGAGCAGGGGATCAGCCTCGCCGCGCTGGTGGCGCTGATCGATGGCCGGCGCGCCCGCAACAATCTCTCGTCTGCCTTGCGGGTTCATGTGCTGGACCATGCCCAGGCACAGATCAGGTCGCTGCGTGGCACACCTGTTGCCGAGACGGACAGCGCGGTGTCCGATCAGAGCGAAGACAACGCCTGATTGACACCGGAAAGGCGTTTTGATCAGATGGTCAAACGTCGTATTGGTCGCATTCCAGACTGCCTGCCGGCATTGCGGCGTTGTCGGCAACCATCCTGCAACATCCATCCTGCGAATGGAGCCATCATGCCGGACATCAAGGCGGGCCGACTGGACGGGACAGCCCTCAACGTCAACTTCTCCGACATGCTGCCGGGCTTTGCCCGCAACGAGGCGCGTGTTGCCGCCGAGCGATGCCTGTTCTGCCATGACGCGCCTTGCGTGAAGGCTTGCCCCACCAGCATCGATATCCCGCTCTTCATCCGCCAGATCGCGGCGCAGAACCCGATCGGCGCGGCCAGAACCATCCTCGACCAGAATATCATGGGCGCCATGTGCGCCAGGGTCTGCCCCACGGAAAACCTCTGCGAAGGGGTGTGCGTACGTGAGGTGTCCGAAGGCAAGGCCATCGAGATCGGCCGTCTCCAGCGCTATGCCACCGATGCGGCCTTCGAGGCCGTTCGGCAGTTCTACAGCGCCGGTGCCAGCACAGGCCGCAAGGTCGCCGTGGTCGGGGCCGGACCGGCAGGTCTCGCCTGCGCCCACAAGCTGGCGACGCTGGGCCACGCCGTCACGGTGTTCGAGGCGAAGGACAAGGCCGGCGGGCTCAACGAATTCGGCATCGCCACCTACAAAGCCACCGATGACATTGCCCGGCGCGAGGTGGATTACATCCTGGAGGTCGGCAACATCACGGTCGAACACGGCAAGCGGCTGGGCCGCGACATCACCATCAGCGGCCTCAAACGCGATTTCGATGCGGTATTCCTCGCCATGGGCCTTGGCGACACCAACGATCTGGGGCTCGGCGACGAACCTGCCGGCGTGCTCGATGCAGTGGACTACATCGCGGTCCTGCGTCAGGCACCGGACAAGTCCGCGCTGCCGGTCGGTCGCCGCGTCGTCGTCATCGGCGGCGGCATGACGGCGATCGACATGGCCACCCAGATCCGCAAGCTCGGCGCCGAGGAAGTCACCATCGTCTATCGGCGCGGCAAGGACCAGATGTCCGCCTCACCCTACGAGCAGGACGTGGCCCAGACCCATGGCGTCACCATCCGCCACTGGATGCGCCCCGTGCGCCTCATGTCCGAGGCCGGAGCCCTGAGCGGCGTTGACCTCGAATACACGAAGCTGGAGCAGGGCCGGCTCGTCGGCACCGGCGAGACCGTTTCCATGCCCTGCGATCAGCTGTTTAAAGCCATCGGCCAGGTGTTCGTTCCGGCCGATATCGCCGATGCGGGCACCGGCATCGCCATGCAGGCTCGCCGCATCCTCGTCGATGCCGAGCGCCGCACCTCGTGGGCAGGTGTCTGGGCCGGCGGCGACTGCGTGGCGGGCGGCCAGGACCTGACCGTCACGGCGGTCGAGGACGGCAAGCAGGCCGCCATGTCGATCGATCGCTACCTCAGCACCGCAGCCGCCGCAGCTGCCGAGTAAACCCTGGACGCAGACCAGAGGAGCACACCATGGCAGATCTTCGCGTGAACTTCGCCGGCATCCGGGCACCCAACCCGTTCTGGCTGGCCTCCGCCCCGCCAACCGACAAGGAATACAACGTCGTGCGCGCCTTCAAGGCGGGCTGGGGCGGCGTGGTCTGGAAGACACTGGGCGAGGACGGCCCGCCGATCGTCAATGTCAGCGGGCCGCGCTATGGCGCGCTGCACGCCTCGGACCGGCGCGTGATCGGCTTCAACAACATCGAACTGATCACGGACAGGCCGCTTCAGATCAATCTGGAGGAGATCAAACGCGTCAAGAAGGAATGGCCGGACCGCGCCATGGTCGTGTCGCTGATGGTGCCCTGCGACGAGGAGAGCTGGAAGAAGATCCTCAAGCGCGTCGAGTGGACCGAGTGCGACGGCGTCGAACTCAATTTCGGCTGCCCCCATGGGATGAGCGAGCGCGGTATGGGCGCTGCGGTTGGTCAGGTGCCGGAATATGTCGAGATGGTCACGCGCTGGTGCAAGCAGCACACGCGCATGCCGGTCATCGTCAAGCTGACACCGAATGTCGGCAACATCCTGCGCCCTGCAGAGGCTGCCGTGAAGGGCGGGGCCGATGCCGTCTCGCTGATCAACACGGTCAACTCGATGATGGGCGTTGATCTTGATGTGATGTCGCCCTGGCCCCATGTCGGCGGCAAGGGCACCCATGGCGGCATGTGCGGGCCGGTGGTCAAGCCGATCGCCCTCAACATGGTGGCCGAGATTGCCCGAACGCCGGCCACAGGCGGAATTGCCATGTCCGGCATCGGCGGCATCGAAAGCTGGAAGGACGCCGCAGAATACATGGCGCTGGGTTGCGGAACGGTGCAGGTGTGCACGGCCGCCATGGTCTACGGCTTCAAGATCGTCGAGGAAATGAAAGCCGGCCTGTCCGACTGGATGGACCAGAAGGGCTATCGCACCATCGCGGATTTTCAGGGGCTGGCTGCGCCCAAGGTCACCGACTGGCAACATCTCAACCTCGACTACGTGGTCAAGGCCCGGATCGACCAGGACCTGTGCATCAGCTGCGGCCGCTGCCATATCGCCTGCGAGGACACCTCGCATCAGGCGATTACCAACGTGGTCGACGGGGTTCGCCACTTCGAGGTGATCGAGGAGGAGTGCGTCGGCTGCAACCTGTGTACGGTCGTCTGCCCGGTGGAGAACTGCATCACCTTGGTCGAGTTGACTGAAGGTGTCGATCCGCGCACCGGCACGCCGGTCGGCGGTCACCGCACCTGGATGGAGCACCCCAACAACCCGATGGCGAAGAACCCGCAACCCGCGAAGCTGGCCGAATAGGGTGCTGCCAGCCGACCTTACCAAGCTTTAATCCGTCTCCCATCCCGGCGTAACCCGGCCACCTGCATGGTTCTGTCCATGCCCGGCATATCTCGTGCCGGCCAGATGGAGATCATTGCATGTCAGACCTGTCCCCCCGCTCCGTGAGCGCAACCCGTTCGGTGCTGCGCCGTGCCGCCCTGCTCGCCGGTGCCGCTGCCTTGTCCGTCGGCCTCGTCGCCGGCCTCGGTGCCAGCCTCGCCACCGGCTCTCCCCCCGCAGCAGCCCAGTCCGCCGTCTCGTTCGTCAGCCCCCCATTGTTTGCCGACGTGGTCGATCAGGTGAAGCCGTCGGTCGTGTCCGTGCGCGTCAAGGCCCGCGCCGAAGCCACCAGCCAGCGCAGCGGCGTCTTGCCTGATGACATTCCGCCCGGCCTCGAGCGCTTTTTCCGCCAGTTCGGTGAAAACGGTGCCGGCCCCGGCGCGCGCGGTCGCGGCCGTGGCGAACGCCCGGTGCAGATGTCGCAGGGCTCGGGCTTCTTCATCTCGGCTGATGGCTATGTCGTGACCAACAACCATGTCGTCGACAACGCCGTCGAGGTGCAGCTTGTCACAGATGATGGCCGCACGCTGGATGCCAAGGTGGTGGGCACCGACCCGCGCACCGATCTCGCCCTGCTCAAGGTCAGCGACGCCGGCACGTTCCCGTTCGTGAAGCTCGCGCCCGGTAAACCGCGCATCGGCGACTGGGTGCTGGCGGTGGGCAATCCGTTCGGCCTCGGCGGCACCGTCACGGCGGGCATCCTGTCGGCGCGCAACCGCGACATTGGCTCTGGCCCCTATGACGACTATCTCCAGATCGACGCCGCCGTGAACCGGGGCAACTCGGGCGGGCCGACCTTCAACGCCGCCGGCGATGTGATCGGCGTCAACACCGCCATCGTCTCGCCATCCGGCGGCAATGTCGGCATCGCCTTCGCCATTCCCGCAGCCACGGTTGAGGCCGTGGTAGCCGATCTAAAGGCGAAGGGCAGCGTCTCGCGCGGCTTCATCGGCGTCCAGATCCAGCCTGTCACGCCAGAACTCGCCGATGCCATCGGCCTTGCCGGCGCAACCGGCGCGCTGGTGGCCGATGCCTCGCCCGATGGTCCGGCCGCGCGGGCCGGCATCCGGCGCGGCGACACGATCCGCACCATCAACGGCGAAGCGGTGAAGGATGCGCGCGATCTTTCCCGCCGCGTTGCCACCTTCAAGCCCGGCGAGAAGGTAAAGATCACGGTCTGGCGCGAGGGACGTGAACGCGAGATCTCGCTCGATGTGGGCCGCCAGCCCGCCGCCTGAGCCTCCCATTTCGCGGCACAAGCGCAGGGCCGGGTGTCGTCACCCGGCCCTGTCGTGTTAGGTGTTCTCCATGCGTCTGCTAATCATCGAAGACGATTCGGATTCCGCCACCTACCTCGTGAAGGCCTTTCGCGAGGAGGGGCACGTGGCCGATCATGCTGCCGACGGGCTGACAGGCTATGCCATGGCCGAGGGCGGCGGCTATGACGTGCTGGTCGTCGATCGCATGCTGCCGCGCATGGACGGGCTTTCGCTGATCCGCTCCTTGCGCGCCCAGAACGACACGACCCCGGTGCTGATCCTGTCCGCGCTCGGGCAGGTCGATGACCGCGTCAAGGGCCTGCGCGCCGGTGGGGACGATTACCTGCCCAAGCCCTATGCCTTTTCCGAGTTGCTGGCCCGTGTCGAGGTGCTCTCCCGCCGCAGGGCCGCCGCTGCCAGTGCCGAGCCGACCCACTACAAGGTAGCCGATCTGGAACTCGACCGGCTGACCCGCAAGGTCACCCGCGCCGGCGAGGATATCGCCCTCCAGCCGCGCGAGTTCCGCTTGCTGGAATACCTGATGCGCAATGCCGGCCAGGTGGTGACGCGCACGATGTTGCTGGAGAATGTCTGGGACTATCACTTCGATCCCCAGACCAATGTCATCGATGTGCATGTCTCCCGCCTGCGCGCCAAGCTCGACAAGGGCCAGGCCGTGCCGCTGCTCCAGACCGTGCGCGGTGCCGGCTACTCGCTGCGCGTCGAGGCAAGGTGAAGCCTGTGGGGCCCGGTGCCGGTGCTGCCTCCAGCACACCGGCCTCTGCCGGCGGGGCTGCGAAAGCGGTCGCCAAAGGGGCAGCCAAGGTGCCCGCCCCCCGATCGGCGCTGTTCCGGTCCACCGCCTTTCGCCTGACCTTGCTTTACATGGGCGTATTCGCGATCTTCGCGGCCTTTGCGCTCGGCTACGTCGCGTGGAACGCCCGCAGCCTGATCGAGGAGCAGATCCGCCAGACCATCGATGCTGAGATCACCGGGCTTTCAGAGCAGTTCCGGCAAGGCGGAATCCGGCGGCTCGTGACCGTCATCGAGCAGCGCGCCCGTGGGCCGGGAGCCTCGCTCTATCTGGTCACCACCCCGTTCGGCGAGCGGCTGGCGGGTAATGTCGAGCAGGTGCCCGTCGGCCTTCTGGACCGGGCCGGCGAGAGCGAGATTCCGTTCTCGCGCAATGGCGAGGAGCAGCCCGCCGCACGCCCCGCCGTGGCCATCGTCCGTGTCTACCTGCTGCCGGCAGGCTTCCGTGTGCTGGTCGGCCGCGATGCCAGCGAGCGCGACCGGCTCAGGGCCGTGGTGCGCCGGGCAGGCGGTTGGTCGCTCGGGGTGGTGCTGGTGCTTGGCGTGCTCGGTGGCTTTGTCATCGCCCGCCGCATCCTCAAGCGCGTCGATGCGATGAGCGCCACGACCCTGTCGATCATGAGCAGCGATCTCAAGGACCGGTTGCCGCTGGCCGGCAATGGCGACGAGCTTGACCGGCTGGCCGGAAATCTCAACACCATGCTCGACCGCATCACAGTGCTGATGGGCGGCATCAGGCAGGTGTCCGACACTATTGCCCATGACCTCAAGACGCCGCTGACGCGCCTGCGCAACCGCGCCGAGGAGGCCCTGCGCCCCACCGCCACGCCTGAGGACATGCGCCGCGCTCTCGAAGGCGTCACCGATGATGCCGATAACCTGATCCGAGTCTTCAATGCGCTCCTGATGATCGCCCGGCTCGAAGCAGGCCAGGCCCGCGAGGTCATGGCCCCGTTCGATGCCAGCGCCGCGGCCGAGGGCGTCGCCGAACTTTATGAGGCGCTGGCCGAGGAGGCCGGTGCCAGCTTCACCTGCGCCATCGCGCCGGGCATCACCGCCCATGGCAACCGCGAACTGGTGGGGCAGGCGCTGTCGAACATGATCGACAATGCTCTCAAATACGGCAGTCCCGCCGCCGGTGGTGCGCCCACCATCACGTTTGGCCTTGCCCGCGACGGCGCAAACGTGGTGTTCAGCGTCTCCGACCACGGGCCCGGCATCCCGCCCGACCAGCACAGCCGCGCGCTGGAGCGCTTCGGACGGCTCGACAGCAGCCGCTCGCAGCCCGGCTTCGGGCTCGGGCTCAGTCTGGTCAGGGCCGTGGCACAGATCCATGACGGTACCCTGGACCTGAAGGACAACGCGCCGGGCCTGTCGGTGGTGCTGTCCATTCCTGCGGCGCGCGCGTCCGGAGAGCCCGATGGCCGATAAGTCCGCCATGATTGAGCCCGACATGATGGCGCAGCCCCTGCTGGCGCGGCTCGCTGCGGCACCGCTGCTGCTGCCCCGCCAGCGCGCTGCCACGGTGCTGGCCGACAGCTTGCTCGGCCACCTCGATGCCGACGAGGCGGCCATGCTGGCGCCGCTGCTGGCGGGCGAGCCGGCCCGCGCGCTGGTGGCCGGGCTCCTGGCCCATTCGCCGTTTCTCGGTCAGATCATGCGGCGTCATCCGGAATGGCTGGTGGCCGCGCTCGCCCACCCTCCCGAGCAGCAATTGCGCCTATGGATCGACGAGGCCAGGGCCGCCGCCGCGATGGCAGAGGATCAGGCCGAGATCATGCGCGCCTTGCGCCATCTCAAGAAGAAGGCCGCGCTGCTGATCGCACTGGCCGATTGCGGAGGTGTCTGGAGCGTCGACGAGGCGGTTGCGGCGCTGACCCTGACCGCCGATGTCGCCGTCGCGGCAACCATCGACATGTTCCTCGCCAAGGCCGCCGCGCGCGGGGCCTGGCAGCCGCCCGATCCGGCCAATCCCTGCAAGGGCTCCGGCCTGATCGTGCTGGCGCTGGGCAAGCATGGCGCGGGTGAACTCAACTACTCGTCCGACATCGACATCGTGCTATTCTACGATGCCGAGGTGGCCGAGGCTGCCGGCATTGCCGAGCCGTCCAGCTTCTATGTGCGCCTCGCGCGCGATCTGTCCCGCATCCTTCAGGAGCGCACGGCGGATGGCTATGTCTTCCGCGTCGATCTTCGGCTGCGCCCCGATCCGGCCTCGACGCAGGCCGCCGTCTCGACCCGCGCCGCCTATGCCTATTACGAGAGCGTCGGCCAGAACTGGGAGCGCGCGGCCATGATCAAGGCCCGCCCTATCGCCGGGGATCTTGCCCTCGGCGAGGCCTTCCTGGCCGATCTCAAGCCTTTCATCTGGCGCAAGTACTTCGATTTTGCGGCGATTGCCGATATCCACGCCATGAAGCGCCAGATCCAGGCCGTGAAGGGCCACGAGGCCATCGCGGTCGCCGGCCATGATGTGAAGCTGGGGCGCGGCGGCATCCGCGAGATCGAGTTTTTCGTTCAGACGCAGCAACTGGTCTTCGGCGGGCGCAGGCCGGTGCTGCGCGGGCGCCGCACGCTTGACATGCTCGCAGCCCTGACCACGGAAGGCTGGATCACGCCGGCCGCGCGCGATGAACTGGCGGCGGCATACCGCTTCCTGCGCACCATCGAGCATCGGCTCCAGATGCGGCATGACGAGCAGACCCAGCGCCTGCCGGTCGATGCCGATGATCTCGCAGCCTTTGCGCGCTTTGCCGGCCATGCCGGCACCAAAGCCTTCTCGTCCGCCTTCACCGCCGTCGCCCGCTGCGTCGAAGGCCATTACGCGCTGCTCTTCGAGGAAGGCCCGTCGCTGGCGGCGGATGCCGGTACGCTCAGCTTCACCGGGGCGGAGGCCGACCCCGACACCCTCGCCACCTTGCAGCGTCTCGGCTTCCGCGACGCGGCTGCTGCTGCCGAGATTGTGCGCGGCTGGCATTTCGGGCGCAGGCCGGCGGTGACCAGCGCCCGCGCCCGCGAGGCATTGACCGAACTCACGCCAGCCCTGCTGGTCGCCTTCGGCCGATCCGGAGATCCGGATGCAGCGCTGAATGCGCTCGACAGCGCGTTTGCCCGCCTGCCTGCTGCCGTTGAACTGCTGTCTATCCTGATCTCGCACGAGGCATTGCTTTCGTTGTTCGCGATCATCCTCGGCAGTGCGCCCCGGCTGGCCCGCATCGTCGCCACCAATCCGCATGTCCTCGACGGCGTCATCGACCCGGCTTTCGGCAATGCCGAGATCGACCGTGATGCCATCGCGGCGCGGATCCGCTCGGTTGTCGGCGATCCGCCTCCATCCCTCGAAGAGGCGCTGGACCGCATGCGCGATGCTGCCCGCCAGGAGAATTTCCTGATCGGCGCGCGTCTGCTCTCCGGCATCTATGCGCCCGACCGGGCCGGCCTCGCCTATACCAAGGTTGCCGACGGCATCATCCGCGTGGCGCTGGACGAGGCCCGGCGCGATCTCGTGTCCGTGCATGGCGATGTGGCGGGCGTGCGCCTCGCCATCCTCGGGCTTGGCCGTCTGGGCACGCGCGATCTCACGGCCTCGTCCGATCTTGATCTGGTCGTGCTCTATGACTCGCCGGACATGGAGACGCGCAGCGATGGCCCCCGCCCACTGGATGTGGTGACATGGGCGCAGCGATTCGCCCAGCGGCTGGTCATGGCACTCACCGCCCCGACCCGGCGAGGCACACTCTACGAGGTCGATCTGCGCCTGCGCCCCTCCGGCGGCAAGGGCCCGCTGGCCGTGAGGCTGTCCAGTTTCGTGGCCTATCAGACCGAGGAAGCCGAGCTGTGGGAGCATATGGCGCTGACCAAGGCCCGCGTGGTGGCCGGGGACGAGGCACTGGGCGCAGCGGCCATGAACGTCGTCGCCGAGGTGCTCGCCCGCCGCCGTGATCCGGACATGGTGGCACGCGCGGTACGCGAGATGCGGGCGACGATTGCCGACAGCAAGGGTGACGACAAGGTCTGGGATCTGAAGCTCGTGGCTGGCGGTCTCACCGACATCGATTTCTGCGCCGAGGCGCTGATCCTGGCCCATGCGGCCGATCACCCGGACCTGCTCACCAGCGATATCGCCCGCGTGTTCGCGGTGGCCGCCGGAGCCGGGCTGCTGACGCCGGAGGAAGCCGACATCCTGACCAGGGGCCACCGGCTGATGAACGACATCATCCAGTGGCAGCGGCTGACCATCGATGGTGCCTTCGATCCGAAGACGGTGCCCGGACCGGTGATGCGGCTGATCGCGCGGGCCGCGCATGCGCCGGACCAGAAGGTGCTGGCTGCCACGCTGGCGCAAGGTCGGGCGGGTGCGCGCCGCGTCTTCGAGCGTGTGGTGCGGGCCGGCCCGCGATCCTGATCAGCTGACCAGCGGCGGCTCTTCGGCAGCGGCCGGCACACGCACCATCACGACTGTGCCCACGCCAACTTCCGAGCGGATGCGCAGCGCCCCGCCATGCAGCATGCACAGCGAGCGGGCGATCGCCAGACCCAGCCCCGAGCCCTTGTGCGAGCGCGCCGTGGCGCCGCCCTCGACCTGCTCGAAGGGCCGTCCGATCCGGTGCAGCCGCTCGGCGGGAATGCCGATGCCCGTATCAGCCACGTAGATGTGCAGCATCTCGCCATGACTGCGGGCGCGCAGCGAAACCTCGCCACCCTCCGGGGTGAATTTGGCGGCATTTTGGAGGATGTTGCTAAGAATCTGGCCCAGCGCAGCGCTGTCGGCAAAGGCAGCCAGATTGTCCGGAATATCGACGTTGAGCGCGATGTCCTTGTCCTCGAACGACGGCCTTGTGCTCGCCACAGCGTCGTCGATCAGCGGCTGGAGCGCCACGCGCTGCGGCACGATCCGGACCTTGCCGCTCTCGATCCGCGACATGTCGAGAATGTCATCGACAATCGAGAGCAGATGCTCGCCGCTGTTCTTGATGTCGCGGCAATAGCTCACGTGGCGATCGCAGCCGAGCGTGCCGAACACCCCGCTTTGCATGACGTCCGAGAAGCCAATGATGGCATTGAGCGGCGTGCGCAGGTCGTGGCTCATGTTGGCCAGAAACTCGGTCTTGACCTGGCTGGCGATCTCCGCCTCGGCCTTCTGTTCGAGATAGCGCTCGGCGAGATCGGTGAGCTGCTGGGCCTGGGCTTCCATCTGGCGGCGCGAAGCCTTGAGATCGGTGATGGTGGCGAGAAGCCGGCGCTCGCTGTCCATCAGCTTGTGCTCGTGTTCCTTGATCATGGTGATGTCGGTTCCGACAGAGACCGAACCACCATCCTTGGTCCGCCGTTCGCTGATCTGGAGCCAGCGCCCGTCTTCGAGTTTCACCTCGCTGAGCCGCGAGCGGGTTTCGAGGTTGTTCTGGCGCAGGATGTCCTCGGCGATGACCGGGGGTGCCGCCTTCGCCATTACCATGTCGTAGTGCAGACCTGGCTGGATGGCATCGTTGGGCAACTGGTGCAGCTTCTGGAAGTGGGAATTGCAGGTCACCAGGTTCTGCTGGGCATCCCAGAGCACGAACGCCTCCGGCAGCGCCTCGATCGCATCCCACAGGCGCAGGTCCGCCGTCGCCGACTGATCCGCGATGCGGCGCTCTTCGGTGATGTCGACGGCAATCCCGACCAGATGCTTGCGGCCGCTACTCTGATCGACCACCAGTTCGGCCCGCGCTCGCATCCAGAGCCATTCGCCATCGGCATCGCGGATGCGGAAATCATGGGCAATCTCGCTGCGGTTGCCGTCGGCGAGCAGCTTGGCCATCTGGTAGAGGTCCGCGTCTTCGGGGTGGACCAGCGCGTTGACATCGCCGAAGGACAGGAACTCCCCGCGCCGGCCATAGCCCAGCAGGGTATACATCGAGTCCGACCAGTAGATCGTGCCGCGCGAGAGATCCCAGTCCCACAGCCCGCAGCGCCCGCTGTTGAGCGCCGCATCGATGCGTTGACGCACCCTCTCGCAGTCAAGGTCCGCGGCACGGGCCCGGCCGGTCTGCATCAGGAAGGCGGTTGTCAGCAGCGCCAGCACAAGCACGGAGGCCGTGAGTAGCATCACCACGAGGTTTGCCCGTGTGTCGGAGCTTTGCAGGGCCATCCGGGTGGGCTGGACCAGCGCCATCTGGCCAAGCGGCGCCGGCAGATTGCGCACCGTCGCCAGCGCCTGGGGGCCGGAGGAAAGGGTCTCGCCGCGCGAGCCTGGCACGGCAAGGCTGATTACGCCGGCCTTTTCGGCAAAGGTTGTCAGCGGCTGGCTGGAGCCCAGGACATCGATCAGCGTGGTCTGGCCAGCCCGCACCGGCGGCTGGCTGGCGATGATCGTGCCGGAGACGTTGGTGATGATCAGTTGCCGACCGCTGCCGAAGGTCATCGGGTGCAGCCCGGTCATCGCGCCGGTCAAGGCCGCTCCGGCCATGATGCTGCCTGGATTTGCCGCTATTTCGCGAGCCACGAGGCTGGCAATCACGTCCATGTCGTTGCTTGCGTCTTCCAACGTGTCGTGCTGACTGACGGAGACATACATGGCCCCGGCGAGGGCGAGCAGGGCCGCGAACACGGCCACCAGGATCGGAATGGCCAGTTTCAGCCAGGGCTCGGAGCGATGCAGCGCAATCTGCAACGGGTGGGACATCGAACGGGCCACGCCCATGATCGTACCCACGCGTGCTGAAGTGCTGGCTGCGTTTGCACGCGCCATGGTGGGCCCCCTTGGTCAGTTCTCGGTTCGTCTTTCCGGGAAGACGTGCCGCATCTCCCGAATCACCCTCACTATGAATCTTCGGGAATCATGCTGTCTAGACCTTAAGTGCATGTCGCAGGTGATTTGCAATCTGGGCGGGTATCGGGAATCGGCTCGAATCTTTTGCGCGCAATATTCCTTTAACCTTTGGCTGAATCGATTGAAAAAACACCCACCTCTGTCGATGGCGGGTCGATCTGGGGGTGTTGGCGTCAGGGCATCGCCCTGATCGCCGCGTTTTTGATGGTCATGCCAGCGCCCGCTCGGCAATGTCGGTGACATCGCGAGACAGGCCGGGCATGTCCGCCACCCGTCGGATGGCGGCGCTCGCCTGCGCCTGCCGGCGCGGCTCCAGCGTCTTCCAGGTGCGGAAGGCCGACATGAGGCGCGAGGCCACCTGCGGGTTGATCGCATCGACCGCCACCACGATGTCGGCGATGAAATTGTAGCCAGCCCCATCCGCACGGTGAAAGCCGCTCGGATTGCCGTGCGCAAACGACGAGAGCAGGGCATAGACCCGGTTGGGCGTGCGCATCGAGAAGCGCGTGTGATCGAGTAGCGCCTTGACCCGCCCCAGCGCCTGCCCGCCGGGCATCGTGGCCTGCAGCGCGAACCACTTGTCGAGCACCAGCACATCGTCGCGGTAGCGTTCCTCGAAGGCAGCAAGCGCTTCGTCTAGGGCCGGGCCGGGCGCGTGCGTCAGGGCACTCATGGCCCCGAGCCGGTCGGTCATGTTGCCGGCACCATGGAACTGCGCCAGTGCCCGTCCGGCACCTGTCGCGCCAAGGCCGTGGCACAGGTAGCCGAGGCAGGCATTGCGCAGCGCGCGCGCCCCGGCACTGACCGCATCGGGGCTGTAGGGCGCGGTCGTTGCCAGTCGCTCATGGGTTGAGGTCATGTCGGCTGCCAGTTCGCTGCCGATGGTCCGGGCCAGGGTCACCAGCGCCGTCTGGATCGCTTCCGGATCGACATGGCTGGCCATTTCCCGCGCGATGTCGCTGGCGGAGGGCAGGCTGATGAGCTGGGCCACATGGGCGTGCTCGGCATGGCTCTGGCTGGCGAGCGCCTGGCCGACGGCTTCGACCAGTGCCGGATCGGGCCGGAAAGACGCTCCGGTCCGCGCAGCCTGTGCTCCGGCCAGCAGGCTTTGCGTCATCACCGTGCGCAGCGCCTGCCAGCGGTTGAACGGATCGCTGTCGATGCGTGCCAGCCGCAGCAACTCGGGCGTGCCAAGGTGTGCGTCGAGCCTGACCGGCGCGGAAAAGTCGCGCAGCAGCGACAGGGCCGGCGGCTCGTCGATATCGTGGAATGTGACGGTCGCTGCCGCCCGGTCGAGGATCAGCACGTCGCCGTTGAGGGCCACATCCCCGCTCGGCTTCAGAGGCAGGTCGCCATGCTGCCCGACCAACCCGATGCGGACCGGAATGACCATCGGCAGCTTCTTGTCCTGCCCCGGCGTGGGCGGGGTCGATTGCGCCAGGTCGAGCGTGTAGCTGCGCTGCTCCGGATGATAGCGCCCGGCGGCCACGAGGTTCGGCGTGCCGGCCTGATCATACCAATGGGCGAACTGGCCGAGATCCTGTCCCGAGGCCACGGCGAAGCATTCGAGAAATTCCTCGATCGTGGCCGCCGAGCCGTCGTGCTGATCGAAATAAAGCGTCATGCCGCGCGCGAACGCCGCATCGCCGATCAGCACCTTGAGCATGCGGATCAGCTCGGCGCCCTTCTCGTAGACCGTGGCCGTGTAGAAGTTGTTGATTTCCTTGTAGGCGTGGGGCCGGACGTTGTGCGCCAGCGGCCCGGCATCCTCGACGAATTGTGTCAGCCTGAGCCGCATCACGTCGGCGATGCGCTTGACCGGGCGCGAGCGCTCGTCGGCGGTGAACTCCTGGTCGCGGAAGACCGTGAGGCCTTCCTTCAGGCAAAGCTGGAACCAGTCGCGGCAGGTGATGCGGTTGCCGGTCCAGTTGTGGAAGTATTCGTGCGCGATGATGCCTTCGATGTTGGCGTAGTCGCCATCGGTGGCTGTGTCGGGTGAGGCCAGCACATACTTGTCGTTGAAGATGTTGAGGCCCTTGTTCTCCATCGCCCCCATGTTGAAGTCCGAGACGGCGACGACGTTGAATACGTCGAGATCATAGGCGCGGCCGAACACGGCCTCGTCCCACACCATCGAACGCTTGATCGCATCCATCGCGTAGCTGGCCCGCGGTTCCTTGCCCTTTTCGACATAGACGCCGAGCGCCACCCGGCGTCCGCTGGCGGTGGTGAAGCTGTCATGCACCGCGCCAAGATCGCCGCCGACCAGGGCGAAGAGATAGGCCGGCTTCGGCCAGGGATCGTGCCAAACCGCGAAGTGGCGGTCCGTGCCGGGGACCGAGCCGCTCGCCAGCAGGTTGCCGTTCGAGAGCAGGATCGGTGTGGCGGAAATCGGACCTTCGAGCCTGACCGTGTAGACCGACAGCACGTCCGGCCGGTCGAGGAAATAGCAGACCCGGCGAAAGCCATCCGCCTCGCACTGGGTGCAGTAGACACCGTTGGAGCGGTAAAGCCCCATCAGCCGCGTGTTGGCGGACGGATCGAGGCGCGTCTCGATGGTCAGCGTGAACGGCCTGGCGGGCGGGTTCGGCAAGGTGAGGCCCTGCGGGCCGACCTCGTAAGCAGAGGCGTCCGCCTCGGTGCCGTTGATCAGCAGCGACACCAGCGACAGCTCGTCCCCGTCCAGCAGCAGCGGCGCGCCTGCGACACCGGCGGGGTTGGGCCGAAGCGACAGCAGCGCCCGGACGCTGGTGGCGACCGGATCGAGCTGGATGTCGAGGTGGACGGTGTCGATCAGGTAGTCGGAGGGCCGATAGTCTTCCAGCCTGATCATCGGGGATTTGTCTGTGCTCATGGCTCAAGACATTGATGTGGCAGGGCGCCGTTGCAAGATCGTGACAGCGGAGCACACAGCTTTGTGTAGGACGCAGCCGGTGCCGTTTTGTCGCGGCGCTACGGCCTGCCCTTTCCGGCCGCAGCCGGGCTCAGGGCAGCAGCGGCTCCGCATGGCCGACCACCCGGGCAATGTCTGAACGGCTCTGGCGCAGGCGGCGCTCGATATCATCGACAGCCATATGCACCGCCGCGACATCGAGGGAAGGCTCGGCCCGGCAGTGGAAATTGACGATCAGCCCCGCCTCCGTGCTGCGCACCCGGACATTGTGGATATCGCTGATCACGCCGCCCAGCGCCGCCGCCTCCGTGAGCACCAACGCCAGCCCGGCCACGGTTGCCGCCGATGCGTTCTCGCCATGACCCGCCGTCATCACCAGCGGCTCGACATGGGTCTCCACCTCGGTGTCGGGGCCGAAATCAGCCCTGATCTCGGCTTCGAGGCGCGTCGCCAGAACATGGGCCTCGCCCAGTGGCATGCGCGCATCGACTTCCATATCGAGGCTGATGCAGGCCCGCCCGCCGACCTGCTGCAAGGTGAAATGATGGATCGGCACGCCGATGCGCGCCGCGATCATCATGACCCGCTCGAGCGCGTTCTCGTTTTCGGTCTGCACCGGATTGGCCGTGATCGTGATCTCGGCATTGGGCGCCGCCACGGCCAGCGCGCCGGCCAGCACCTGCTTGATCTCGGCGGCCTGCTCCAGCGACAGGGTGCGGGCCACCTTCACCCCGATCTCGCCATGGGTGCGCCCGCCGCCGGGTCTGAGCCTCAGCCATTCGACGGCAGCTACGCCCGGCACCTTGAGCGCCGCTTCCTCCAGGCTGGCACGCATGCCCTTGGGGGCGGTGTCGACCAGCGTGCCGATGGTGCGCAGCGCCAGCTTGGTTGCCGCGCTGATGATGAACAGCGACACGCCCAGCGCCGCCACCGTGTCGCCATGCGGGAAGCCGGCCAGCACCATCGCCAGCCCGAACAGGGTCAACACCGTCGACACCAGATCGGAGGCGAAATGCAGCGCGTCCGCCGCCAGCGCCTCCGAGAAGGTCGCCTTGGCGATGATGTGCAGTGCCCGCCAGCGCGTGGCATCGATCAGGATCGCCACCACCAGAACCCCGATCACCAGCGGCGTGACCTCGACCTTGGGGTGCACCCCGCTCCACAGCCTCGTGCCGGCTTCCCAGGCCACGGCGCCTGCCAGCGCGAACAGCAGCGCGCATTCGGCAAGGGCTGCGAGCGATTCGATCTTGCCGTGGCCGTAATGGTGTTCGTCATCGGCGGGTTTGTCGGCGGCGCGGATGGCAAACCAGGTTGTCAGGGTCGCTGCGATGTCGATCACGCCGTGCGCAGCCTCCGACAGCAGCGCCAGCGAGCCGGACAGGTAGGCAGCCAGCGCCTTGCCGAGGGTGAGCACCATGCTGGCCACGACCGAGACAATGGCGGCGCGCTCCTTCAGGCGGGAGACCCGCTGGGCCGGTGTCTCGTTGTCAAGCTTTGCAGTCATGCGTCCACGCCGGATCGGGATGTCAGGGGGCAGGCCTTGCACTGTGGGCGGAAGGCGCGCACTTCAGTTTCGCCTTCTGTGCGCCCATCTGATGATCAAGATCAACCATTCAGATCGGCGCACGGGCTCAAGCTGCCGATCGGCCAAGGAGATGCAATCATGGAATACCTTCACACGATGGTGCGCGTCGGCGATCTCGATGCCGCGCTCGACTTCTTCGTCAACAAACTCGGCCTCGTCGAAACCCGCCGGATCGACCGCCCGGAAGGCCGCTACACGCTGGTCTTCCTCGCAGCGCCCGGCGATGTCGAGCGCGCCCGCGACACGAAGGCCCCGTTGATCGAACTGACCCACAACTGGGATGAGAAGGCCTATGAGGGCGGTCGCAATTTCGGCCATCTCGCCTACCGGGTCGACGACATCTACCAGACCTGCGACCGGCTGATGAAGGCCGGCGTCACCATCAACCGCCCCCCGCGCGATGGCTACATGGCCTTCGTGCGCTCACCCGACGGCATCTCGATCGAACTGCTGCAGAAGGGCGAGCCACTCCAGAAGATCGAACCCTGGGCCAGCATGCCCAACACCGGAAGCTGGTGAGGGACGCGCTGGCCGCCGAAGACCATGATGGGCAAACGGGTCAG
>Ga0164292_10000007_pt1 | contig 142413 bp, 143 predicted proteins | sample GEODES117metaG_FD_111486 | JGI IMG/M metagenome (GOLD analysis project Ga0164292, IMG submission 111486) | Eutrophic lake water microbial communities from Lake Mendota, Wisconsin, USA - GEODES117 metaG | ecosystem: Environmental > Aquatic > Freshwater > Lake | place: USA: Lake Mendota... | reverse complement strand
CTTCGACACCAACTGTTTTGTGCCCACGCACTTCCGGGCGCTACGCGCGCCGTGTACATCCTGTGCGGGCGTGATGGGGTTCAAGTCCCCCCTTCGACACCAACTGTTTTGTGCCCACGCACTGTTTTGTGCCCACGCACTTCCGGGCGCCACCGTGCGCTCGGCACGGTCAATGTTGAGCGATTGCTGCGCCAATGGAGAGGTGAAAGAGGCCGCCGGTGCGAGGTAAATCAAAGTGGTTGTAGTCAATCCAGGTGAGGGGCGAGTCGTCGATCAATCTCTTGATGTCACGATTGAGATGACATCCGCCCGCAGCAAATTTCTCGATGGGGTTTAATCGATGCTGCCATTTTTGCTTTTTGGATGATGGCGATAGTCCGTGCTCGAAGCAATACAACTTGCCACCTGGCTTCAACACGCGATGCACCTCACGTAACGCTTGATCGACGTCTGGAATAGTGCACAAAGTCAGAGACGACAATGCGCAGTCGACACTGTTGTCGGGAAGTGGCAGTGATGCGCCATCGAGTCCGATGAATTCAACGGGAATTCCCCGTCGCGCTATTCGTGGTGCGGCGATCTCGCGTCCGATGGTGGCGGGGTCGACCGCATAGACCTTGGTGACAGTGTCAGGGAAAAACTTCACATTAGTGCCCGAGCCAAAACCAATCTCTAGTACTTCGCCAAAGAGATCTTTTGTGACCTGTTCGCGTAAGTCGTCAAAGCCTTTCGAGCCTGTTGCCTTGTCCATGATGCGTGGCAACACGCGATCGTCATACCATCCCATGTCATGACGATAACAACACCCGTTTGCTAGTAATACATAGTGCAATTGACTCTCTTCACTCACACCGTCGCAATACGACGTGCAGCACTTGCGTTTGCCTGTGTGTTTGCGATTTCCGCATGCGCCAACAACTCATCAGAAGTTGATTTCGATGACGACGTATTTTCGCCGGGCTACAAAGTCGACACCATTTCATGGGGTGCTTGTACAGGCGATGATGCACCGGAGAAGCCTTTTGAATGCGCCAGTTTTGATGTACCTCTACGGCATGGTGAATTACTTGACGAAGACATCATCACGTTGGCGCTGGTGCGATTGCCCGCAGAAGGCGAGTCTCGAGGAGTAATCCTTACGAATCCGGGCGGACCTGGCGGGTCAGGTTTTGACTTGGTTGTAAACGCGGGAGAGTCACTGGTGCAATCGCTTGATCTTGGCGACTACGACATCATTGGTTTTGATCCGCGTGGTGTTGATCGATCCGGCGGACTGCGGTGTTTGAGTGACGAACAAATGGACAAATACCTGTATGTCGACGGCACTCCCGACACGCCAGAAGAACAGCAGCTGTATGACGAGTCGGAAAATATTCTTGAAACAGAATGCAAGAAAAAATACGGCGACACAATCGATTATTACTCGACTCTTGCCACCGCTAAAGACATGAACCTCATGCGTATTGCACTGAAACAAGATGTCATTCACTACATCGGTGTCTCATACGGAACCTATTTAGGTGGCGTGTATGCAACACAATTTCCTGAACACGTCGGTTCAATGTTTTTGGACGCGCCGTTTGATCCCCAAGGCGACACGGTGGAGGAGTCGTTTCTCACGCAGATCACCGGTTTCGAAGAATCATTTAATAGCTGGGCAAAGTGGTGCGAATCTGAAGCAACGTGTGAGTTCACGAGCAACGACGTGGGTGCACGTTGGGACCAATTGCTTCAGCAACTAGATGACACATCAATTAACACTGCGACTGGACGCGAAGTAAATAATGCGGTCATGGAAACAGCCACAGTGCAGGCGTTGTACTCGCGTTCCTATTGGCCGCTGCTTGCAACTGCGCTGGCACAAACAGAAAAAGGAACTGGTGAACCGCTTTTGCGGCTCGCCGACAGGTACAACGGTCGCAATGAAGATGGAACATTCTCTACTGTTGATCAGTCGGGTCGAATCATTCGCTGTGCAAGTGGGTTCGGCAAAGAGCCACCAGCTGACCCTGAGGCATTAGTGAAAGAGCTGCGTGAGAAAGCACCTCGATTTAGCAAAGACATCACGGCAGACGATTTCGACGAGAACACGTGTTCCGGATTTACCGAAGACGCGAGTATTTCAACAATCAGGTACACAGGTGATGCGCCGATTGTGGCGGTGGGCGGGGAGAAGGATCCCGCAACACCAATTCGGTGGGCCGAAGAAATGGTGACCAATCTCGGCAGCAATGCTTCCCTTGTTCGTTTCACGGGAGAGGGGCACAGCCAACTGTTGACGTCGTCGTGCGTGGATGGCATCGCTCGCGATTTCTTTGGCGATAATCAAGTGTTGCCCGACAACGGCACAACGTGTGATCCTGATGTGCCCATTGAGAGGCCTTCATGGTGGGATGACTTTCCCGCTCCTGTACCGAGTGAAACCGTTCTGGATGCAGCTGTCGTGGGACCCGCGGTGGGAATCGACGCCACCCACATCTACGCGGAATATCGTGCGACCACTTTGACTGCCGCCGCTGCCTTTGCCGACTACAGGAGGCGATTCGAAGCGGTGGGTTTTGAGATCGCTGATCCGAAAGCCGAGGGAGCCGTGGAATCGGCCCAGTTTTTCTATCGCCGAGGGCAATCAATAGCGCTCCTTATTATTGATGAGCCCGACCTCTCAGAGGGTCAGCTGATCCAGCCATCAGGTCCCGTCCCAGAGGGGTCTCGCCTGGTCATTTTGGCGTGTGTTCCCGCCTCGCAGGAGTGAATATTTCTGACGCTTCCGTTTGACCAGTACAAGCAAAATTGCTACGGTTCAAACCACCAACCTGTGACCACTGTAGGGAGCAGGCTTATCTATCTGGGGGGTAGATCAATGTCAGATAAGAAGTTCACAGCTTCTCACGATGTTTTCATCGTCGGAGCAGGCTTTGCTGGAATGTACTTGTTGCATCGTATGCGTGGCCTTGGTTTTTCAGCTCGCGTATATGACAAGGCAGCTGGTGTAGGTGGCACGTGGTACTGGAACCGTTATCCCGGTGCACGTTGTGATATTCGTTCGCTTGATTACTCATACTCTTTCGACCCAGAACTCGAACAAGAGTGGGAGTGGACCGAGAAGTTCGCACCACAACCAGAAATCTTGAAGTATGCAAACCACGTAGCAGATCGTTACAACTTGCGTACCGACATCCAGTTCAACACTGCAATCACATCTGCCACATGGGACGATTCACGTCAGCGTTGGACAATCGAGACCGACCAGGGTGATGTTATTGATGCACAGCACTTCGTGTTGGCAGTAGGTACTTTGTCGACTCCTAAGTTGCCAGAAATTCCAGGTATCCAGTCCTATAAGGGTGAGACCTACCAAACATCACTGTGGCCACACGAAGGTGTTGACTTCACCGGCAAGCGTGTTGCATTGATCGGAACTGGTTCATCGGCTATCCAGTCGGCCCCACTTATTGCTGCACAAGCAAAGCAGATGACCGTTTTCCAGCGCACACCGAACTTCTCGATGCCTGCTGGTAACCGTGCACTCACCAAGGAAGAGATTCACGAAGTAAAGAGTGACTACCGCAACTACCGCATCGCCCAGCAAACATCGTTCTTTGGTCAGCCAATTAACTTTGAACAAGTTCCCGCATTCAGCGTGACCGAAGAAGATCGTCGTAAGACGTTCCAAGGCGGTTGGGATCGTGGTGACCTTGTTGGTTTGATTGGCGCATACAGCGACATCCTCATCGACAAGAAAGCAAACGACACAGCAGCTGACTTCATTCGTGACAAGATTCGCTCGATCGTGAAAGATCAAGAAGTTGCTGAGGCGCTTTGCCCATACGATCACCCAGTTGGCACCAAGCGTCCTTGCCTCGATACCAACTACTACGCCATGTACAACCTTGAGCATGTGCGTTTGGTGAACTTGCGGAAGACACCAATCACTGAAATCACACCTAACGGCATCAATACAACTGATGAGCAGTTCGAGTTTGATGCCATTGTGTATGCAACTGGCTTCGACGCAATGACTGGATCACTCTTGAAGATTGACATCCGCGGTAAGGGTGGTCGTAAGTTGTCAGATCAGTGGGAAGACGGCCCAACCACATACCTTGGTATCTCGGTTGCAAACTTCCCGAACATGTACACCATCACCGGTCCGCAAAGCCCTTCAGTGCTTTCGAACATGATGGTGTCGATCGAGCAGCACATCGACTGGGTCACTGATTTGTTCGTCACAATGCGCGACAAAGGCCAGAAGGTCATTGAGGCAACTCAGTCAGCTCAGGACGAGTGGGTGGCACACAACGCAGAGGTTGGTAACGCAACGTTGTATCCGCTGGCGAACTCTTGGTACATGGGTGCCAACGTTCCCGGCAAGCCACGCGTGTTCTTGCCATACCTCGGCGGTGTAGGTCCATACCGTGAAAAGTGTGATGAAATCGCAGCTGCTGGTTACCCCGGCTTTGTTCTTTCCTGAGCGAAGCCTGTAGCTACAACAGCTTTTCATTGATACTTAGTTCATATGCGAAATTAAACATTTCGCTGATTTAACCTCAGACGACCTGCTCGTTGTGTGCGCAAGTGTGCATGCAACGAGCAGGATTCGTTTGAATTACGTTTCGTAATTACTTATTGCTGTTACTTGATGCAGCACAAATCATTTCTTGCACGTAACGTGCAACAGGTCGCGACATTTAGGATGTGTCGCAACTATTCAACATGAGGAGACATCATGCCATTAGATCCCATCGCAGCCGGACTGCTTCAGCAAATGGAAGAAGCAGGCGCACCGCCGATTGATTCCCTTGCACCACCAGAAGCTCGTGAAGCCGCTGCCGGTTTCGCCGCTCTTGCTGGCGAACTTGAAGAAGTGCAAGAGGCAAAGGAATTGAAGATTCCTGGTCCTGGTGGCGACATCCTCGTTACCTTGATCACTCCAAAGGGTGCAGCAGCAACCTCTGGTTGTTTGATTTACTACCACGGTGGTGGTTGGGTTATCGGTGACCGCAGCACGCTTGATCCGGCATGTCATCAACTTGCTGCCCGCTCGGGAATGCGCGTTGCAAACGTGGAATACCGATTGGCACCAGAGCATAAGTTCCCCGCTCCATTCGATGATTGCTACGCAGTTTTCAAGTGGTTCACACAAAATGGCGCATCAGTGGGTGTTGACCCCACCAAGCTTGCTGTTGGCGGAGACTCAGCTGGTGGAAACCTTGCCGCAGCAGTTGCGCTGAAAGCCCGTGACGAAAAGGTGTCGGGACTGAAATTGCAGTTGTTGGTGTATCCAGTGACAGACCACTCATACGGAACACAGTCATACAAAGACAATGGCGAAAACTATTTGCTCACCCGTTCGATGATGGAATGGTTCTGGAATCATTACTTGGCGAGCCCAGCAGATAGTAAGAACCCATACGTGAGCCCATTGCAAGCTGCCGACGTGAAAGGCATTGCTCCAGCAGTGGTGTATACCGCAGAGTTCGATCCATTGCGTGACGAAGGCGAAGCATATGCTGCACGTCTGAAAGATGCTGGTCTCCTCGTTCACTCAAAGCGGTATGACGGACAGATCCATGCGTTCTTCCAGATGGGTGGCGTGTTCCCAGCAGCGTCTGATGCATATGCAGATGCTGCCAACCACATGAAGAAGGCGCTTGCCTGATTCTGTACACACAGATAATTGACAACAGTGGTCGGCATGCCTTTCGGTGTGTCGGCCACTTGTCATTTTCCGATGACTTCACCCACCACGTTGTTTCTACCAATGGGTATTTGTGGGGCGGGCGTCGTGGAATTTGGGTGTGAAAATTCTTGCTACGGTCGGGAAGTAGGGGAGACGACATTGACGTCGTCAACTTGTACTTCACACGTGACAGTACATCGACGTTGGTAGCGGGGGTTGCCAACGAGGAACAAGGAGAAACACAATGCCATTAGATCCAATCGCAGCGGGACTACTTCAACAAATGGAAGAAGCGGGTGCGCCACCGTTGAACACGTTGGCTCCAAATGAAGCGAGACAAGCAGCAGAAGGTTTCGCAGCTCTAGCTGGAGAAGCTGAACCAGTTGCAGAGACACAAGAGATCTCCATTCCTGTTGAAGGTGGAGAAATTCTGGTTACTTTGATTACGCCTCGTGGGCTATATGGAGTATCAGGTTGTCTCATTTATTACCACGGTGGTGGTTGGGTGATTGGCGATCGTGCAAGTCTGTCTCCCGCATGTAATGCAATTGCATCGCGCGGTGGTTGTCGTGTTGCAAATGTGGAATATCGTTTATCTCCAGAACATAAGTTCCCGACTCCATTCAACGATTGCTACGCAGTATTTAAATGGTTTGCTGAAAATGGAGAATCAGTCAAAGTTGATCCGATGAAGCTTGCCGTGGGTGGAGACTCTGCAGGAGGAAATCTCGCTGCTGCTGTTGCATTGAAGGCTCGTGATGAGGGTCTTTCAAATATCCAGTTGCAATTGCTTGTGTACCCAGTGACAAATCACGCCTACGACACCGTCTCCTACAAGGACAATGGCGACAACTACCTACTTACCAAAGACATGATGGAATGGTTCTGGGATCACTACTTGGCGAGCCCAGCAGATGGCAAGAACCCGTACGCCAGTCCGTTGCAAGCAAAAGACTTAAAAGGTCTGCCGCCGGCAATTGTGTACACCGCGGAATTCGATCCCTTGCGCGATGAGGGCGAGGCGTATGCCAACAAATTGAAAGAACATGGCGTAGATGTCCACCTCACTCGTTTTGATGGTCAGATTCACGGGTTTTTTCAAATGGGCGGAGTGTTTCCATCAGCAACCGCTGCCTATGACGACGCTGGCCGACATTTGCGCTATTCCGTGAACGTGTGGCCACCTCGCCCATAGATCTCTACGCGTTAATCAACGTACATATCAGTTCAATCAGAGCCGGCGTCTCCTGGGACGCCGGTTCTGTGCTGTCTGCCTGATCGTTGTGCTGTGCAAATATGTGATACGTTGATCTCAATTCGCCACTGGGGGGTGGTGAAGGTTTGATCGGTCCGACGCGGCCGTCAAAGACCCATAGGGGGTTTGGTTATGTCAACCAAAGCAGTCACATCGACACAAGATGTCGTCGTCGTAGGAGCTGGTTTTGCCGGCATGTACCTACTTCACCGTTTACGTAGTTTGGGTTTCCAGGTTCAGGTGTTTGACAAAGCAAGCGGAGTTGGCGGTACGTGGTACTGGAACCGTTATCCAGGTGCACGTTGTGATGTGCGCTCACTTGATTACTCGTACTCATTCGATCCCGAGTTGGAACAAGAGTGGGAGTGGACAGAGAAGTACGCCACTCAACCAGAGATTCTGAGATACGCAAATCATGTTGCAGAGCGTTACAACTTGTGGCCCAACATGAAGTTTGAAACGGCAATTACCTCAGCAATTTTCGACGATGCGCGTGGGCGTTGGACAGTCACAACTGACAAAGGCGACGTGATTGACACGCAACATTTCGTGCTGGCAGTTGGAACTCTGTCAACACCAAAACTTCCCGAGATTCCCGGTATCGAGAGTTTCAAAGGACCCAAGTATCAGACATCACTGTGGCCGCATGAGGGTGTCGACTTCACAGGAAAGCGCGTTGCTGTGATCGGAACCGGTTCATCAGCAATTCAGTCGATTCCACTTATTGCAAAACAAGCAAAACAGCTCACTGTGTTCCAACGCACACCAAACTTTTCTGGGCCTGCCGGAAACCGCAAGTTGGAAACCAAAGAGGTGTCCGAAGTGAAGTCGAACTATCGCGAGCATCGGCAACGTGCGAAGGTATCGGCAAACGGCATCCCATTTGACTTCACACCAGTGCCGACATTTTCCGTGTCGTCAGACGAGCAGCAAAAGATCCTTAATAATGCATGGGATACGGCTGACTTCATGAGAATGATCGCGTCATTTGAAGACGTTCTTATCGACAAGAAAGCAAACGATGTTGTTGCAGATTTCTTCCGCAATAAGATCCGCTCCATCGTGCAAGATCCAGAAATTGCTGAAGCATTGTGCCCATACGACCATCCGATTGGTACGAAACGTCCGTGTGTTGACACCGACTATTACGCCACCTACAACTTGGATCATGTTCGCTTAGTAAACCTCCGCAAGACACCGCTCACCGAGATCACGCCCACTGGCATTAAGACAACAGACGAGAGTTTCGAGTTCGATGCCATTGTCTTTGCAACTGGTTTCGATGCGATGACTGGCTCAATCTTGAAGATTGACATCCGCGGTAGGAACGGAGCCAATCTCGCAGACCAGTGGAAAGATGGTCCCACCACATATCTGGGTCTTGCAATCGCAAACTTCCCGAACATGTACACCATTACGGGCCCACAGAGCCCGTCAGTGCTGTCGAACATGATGGTGTCCATCGAGCAACACGTTGATTGGTTGACGGATTTGTTTGTCACCATGCGCGACAAGGGTCGTTCAGTGATTGAGGCAACACAGCAGGCACAAGATGAGTGGATCCATCACAGTTCTGATGTGGGTAACGCATCACTATATCCATTAGCAAATTCGTGGTACATGGGCGCCAATGTTCCTGGTAAACCACGTGTGTTCTTGCCGTATCTCGGAGGCGTAGGTCCCTATCGTGAGATTTGTGACAACGTGGCCGCAGAGGATTACAGAGGTTTTGTGTTCGCCTGAGCGGTGAACACAAAACCACATCTACAACAACTAGTTGCAAAAATACCTCATATAAGAAATAGGGGACTGAGATCATGGCTGACTCATCAGTGACATCAACACGCGACATTGTTGTCGTCGGTGCAGGCTTTGCCGGAATGTACTTGTTACATCGGTTACGTGGACTGGGATTTAACGTCCGAGTCTTTGACAAAGCAAGCGGAGTTGGTGGTACGTGGTATTGGAATCGTTATCCAGGTGCACGTTGTGATGTGCGTTCACTTGACTATTCGTACTCTTTTGATCCCGAGTTGGAGCAAGAGTGGGAGTGGACGGAAAAGTATGCCACCCAGCCAGAAATCTTAAAATATGCAAATCATGTTGCGGATCGTTACAACCTGTGGCCTGACATGCAATTTAACACTGCCATCACGTCGGCTATCTGGGATGAAGTCAATACGCATTGGACCATCACCACTGATAGCGGTGATGTCATTGACACACAGCATTTGGTGTTGGCTGTAGGCACTTTGTCAACGCCAAAATTGCCAGAGATTCCTGGCATCGACACGTATAAAGGCGCTACATATCAAACATCAAAATGGCCCCATGAAGGAGTGGACTTCACAGGAAAACGTGTCGCAGTAATTGGTACTGGTTCGTCAGCTATTCAGTCAATACCGCTCATCGCCAAACAAGCAAAGCAGTTAACAGTGTTTCAACGCACTCCGAATTTTTCCGTGCCTGCAGGTAATCGCGCATTGACCAGTGAAGAAGTGACAGAAGTGAAGTCTCAGTATCGCGAGTATCGTCAGCGTGCGAAAGAATCACGTGGTGGAGTCCCAATCAGCTTTACACCGATACCGATGTTTTCAGTAGACGAAAAGACGCAACAGCAGATTCTTGAAGACAGTTGGGAAACTGCAGACTTTGCTCGATTCCTGGCATCATTTGAAGACATCCTGATCAACAAAAAAGCAAATGACATTGTTGCTGATTTCGCTCGCGACAAGATCCGAACGATTGTCAAAGATCAAGAGGTGGCCGAAGCGTTGTGTCCGTACGATCATCCGCTTGGCACAAAGCGTCCGTGTGTCGATACTGACTATTACGCAACTTTCAATCTTGATCATGTTCGATTGGTTAATTTGCGCAAAACGCCTATTACTGAGATCACGCCGGTTGGAATCAACACAACCGACGAACAGTATGAGTTCGATGCCATTGTGTACGCAACTGGTTTCGATGCAATGACTGGTTCGCTGCTGAAAATCGATATCCGCGGAAAACATGGCATCAAACTGGCTGATCAATGGAAAGATGGTCCCACCACGTATTTAGGACTTGCTATTGCGAACTTCCCGAACATGTACACCATCACTGGTCCGCAAAGTCCATCGGTGCTGTCGAACATGATGGTGTCAATTGAGCAACATGTTGATTGGTTGACGGATCTCTTCGTCGCAATGCGTGACAAAGATCAACACGTCATTGAGGCAACCCAACAGGCTCAAGATGAATGGGTGGCACACAGCACCGAAGTTGGAAACATGACGTTGTATCCGCTGGCGAACTCGTGGTACATGGGTGCCAATGTTCCTGGTAAGCCACGTGTGTTCCTGCCATATCTCGGTGGCGTTGGGCCGTATCGAGAGCTGTGCAACCAAGTGGCCGCTGAGGGATATAAGGGCTTTTCCATCTCCTGACGCACCATTTCCCTTTTACCCCTGTTCGCGCGATTGTGAATTTATGATATCTTGACTCCTCAAACGTGACTCACGTCACAGCACCAACGGTTAAAGGACGTCGGTGTCTGAATACAAGGGGGCATCTTATGAGGATGTGTAAAGGTACAACGTCGCAAAGCACGAAGAGACGTGGTTTGCGCGTGGGCATCAGCCTGGCGTTGGTGGGTGCGTTGTCACTTGCTGCGTGTGGGGATGATGATTCATCAAGTAGCGGTGGCTCACCAGATGACACCACTGCAGAAACTGGCGGTGCGGCACCCACGGGTGAACCACTAAACGTGTGGGTAGTCACAACAGTTGATTCGTCATTGTTGTCGTATCCAAACATTGAAGCCGCTGCAGACATTTATGAGCAGTACATCAACGATGCAGGCGGCATCGGCGGTCGTCCGCTTGAAGTCACTTTTTGTGATGGCAAAACTGACCCGAACGAGGACGCCGCCTGTGCGCGTAAAGCAGTCGACGATGGAGCGATTGCTCTTGTCGGCGGATTCGACCTCGACGTCAGTTTGATGATTGAGGTTTTAGAGACAGAAAACACTGCATGGTTTGGTGCATGTTGTCCGGTTGTTGCAAAAGAGTTTTCGAGCCCGATTGCATTCAACATGGGTTCAACATTCTCTTTTAACCAAGGCGCGGCATACAAAATGACGCAAGACGGTTGCACAAACATTAAATTCATCTACCTCGAAAACGGAGCACAAGACATAGCAATCGCTCAGTCACGTCACGCTTTTGAGGTGTTGGAATACGGTGGAGCAATCGATTTCATCACCGTTCCTGCCACCACATCTGACTTCAGTGCGGTTGCAGCAAAAGCCGCTTCTGGTAGTGATTGCATCTATGGAGGACTTGGTGACATTCAGTGGATGGCATTCATTCCTGCATTGAAGTCGGTTGGCTTTACGCAGAAACTGTACGGAGCTCAAGGCAACTTTAATGTGAAAGTAGCTGAGGCATACCCTGCTGAAACTGAAGGTGGAGTGGTAGTAAATGCCTATCCAAACATTGCTGGCCCAATGTGGGACGATTATCGCGATGCACTTGAGCGCTATAACGCTCCGGATCTCGACTGGAATTCGCTTGCTGGTCTTGGAACATGGGCTGCTTTTGAAGGTTTCCGCAAGATTGTGGAGCAGATGATTGCAGACGGTCTTGAAGTCAACAACGACACATTTATTGAAGCCGCAAATGCCACAAGCAATTTACAGATGAACAACATGGTGGGCGATCTTGACTTCACCATGCCGTGGGATGCAGAAGGTGGAGCATTCCCTCGCATTTTCAACCGTTCCGTGGCATACGACGTCATCTCTGGCGGCGTCTTGGCTCCAATGGATGACAAGACCTACGACATGACGGCATACCACCCAGAGTAGAAAGCAAGAATTCTCCCCAGTTGTTAAACACGACAACTCACTGACGACATGGGATCCGGGTATCGACTCGGATCCCATGTTCGTTCATTGCGGCCCAACACAGGTGGCAAGTTTCATTACGTGACGTGCTCTACGTCACATCACCAGCAATCGGGGGATCGTTGGTGTTTTAAAATAAGGGGGGCATCTCATGGGGATGTTTGCACGGACTTCGTCTGCGAATAGTCGGCGACGCGGTATTCGAGTGGGAGTCAGTTTGGCTCTCGTTGGTGCGCTTGCACTGGCTGCATGTGGTGATGATGATTCATCAAGTAGCGGTGACTCATCAGATGACACCACAGCAGAAACTGGTGGTGCGACACCCACTGGTGAAGCGCTCAACGTTTGGGTTGTTACGACAGTCGATTCATCTATCGCGTCGTATCCAAACATTGAGGCCGCGGCTGAAATTTATGAGCAATACATCAACGATAAGGGTGGGATTAGTGGTCGTCCTTTAGACGTCACTTTCTGTGACGGTAAGGCCGATCCCAATGAAGATGCTGCATGTGCACGAAAGGCTGTCGATGACGGAGCGATCGCTCTCGTCGGTGGTTTTGACGTTGATGTGAGTCTGTTAATTGAAGTACTTGAATCAGAGAATGTTGCTTGGTTCGGAGCGTGTTGTCCGAGTGTGGCGAAAGAATTCACGAGTACAAATGCATTTAACATGGGTGCAACTTTTTCGTTTAATGCTGGTGCAGCGTTCAAAATGATTGAAGATGGTTGCGAAGCACCCGCCTTCATCTACGGCGAGAATGGATCGCAGGATTACTTCATTGGCCAAACTAAGGCTGCTTTCGAGAAGCTCGGTTTTACAAACGAAGTGAAGTACCTCACATATCCGTTGACGATCTCTGACTACAGCGCTTTGGCCGCCAAGGCAGCTAGTGGAACTGACTGTATTCACGGTTTCATGGGTGACATTCAATGGCTTGGTTTCATTCCTGCGATGAAGGCAGTGGGCGGCACGCAGCGACTCTATGGTCCGCAGGGAAATCTCAACGGCAAAGTAGCCGAAGCGTTCCCAGCAGAAACCGAGGGTGGCGTTGTGATCAACGCATACCCGAACATTGCTGGTCCGATGTGGGATGACTACCGTGACGCACTCGAGCGCTATAACGCTCCTGATCTTGACTGGAATTCACTTGCTGGTCTTGGTACTTGGGCAGCCTTTGAAGGTTTCCGCAAGATTGTGGAGCAGATGATCGCTGACGGTACTGAGGTCAACAGCGACACATTTATTGAAGCGGCGAGTGCCACAAACAATTTGCAGATGGACAACATGGTGGGCGATCTTGACTTCACTGCTCCATGGAATGGTGAAGGTGGGGCATTCCCACGCATTTTCAACCGTTCCGTTGCATTCGACATCATCTCCGGCGGCAAGTTGGCGCCATTGGATGACAAGACATACGACATGACGCCATATCACGCCGGCTAACTGCCTGAGTACAGGTGGTGTGGGACCTCGCAATGGGGTTCCACGCCACCCGTCATCAGATTTATTTGCATAGCGCAAGTGAATTTGTGATTCATTATTGTGTCCTCGTTTGGTGACTGCAGTCACCAAACTGCTACTCTGTACTCGACGAAAGTCAAAAAATCAGTGAGTCCCGGGGAGGACTTGCTCTTAACACACAGGGGGGATCATCGCATGTCGATGTTTTCGCGTACCTCGGGCTCTGGGCGTTCGCGCCGGACGCTTCGGGTCATGACAAGTCTTGCGCTTGTCGGTTCATTAACACTTGCCGCATGTGGTGATGATGATTCATCATCAGATGGCGGCACCGACGACACCACTGCAGATTCAGCGGCACCAGCACCAACTGGTGATCCATTGGTCGTGTGGGTTGTGTCAACTGTTGACTCATCAGTTCAGTCATATCCAAACATCGAGGCTGCAGCTGAGATCTATGAGCAATACATCAATGACAATGGTGGCATCGGCGGACGTCCGCTCGATATGACATTCTGTGACGGTAAGACCGACCCGAACGAAGACGCAGCGTGTGCTCGTCAGGCTGTTGACGCTGGTGCGATTGCACTTGTTGGCGGTTACGACACAGACGTGAGCTTGCTCATTGAAGTGTTGGAAGAGTCAAACACCGCATGGTTCGGTGCATGTTGTCCAGTTGTGGCGAAGGAATTCTCAAGCCCAATCGCATTCAACATGGGTTCAGTGTTCTCGTTCAACGCTGGTGCTGCGTACAAGATGTCGGAAGACGGTTGTGAAGCACCTGCATTCTTATTTGGTGAAAACGGTTCACAGGATTACTTCATTGGTCAGACCAAGGCTGCTTTCGAGAAGCTCGGTTACACCAACGAAGTCAAGTACCTCACGTTCCCATTGACCACTTCTGACTACAGCGCTTTGGCTGCCAAGGCAGCAAGCGGCACAGACTGCATCCATGGTTTCATGGGTGACATTCAGTGGCTCGGATTCATTCCTGCAATGAAGGCAGTAGGTGGCACTCAGCGTCTCTACGGTCCACAGGGCAACTTGAATGAAAAAGTTGGCGAAGCATTCCCAGCAGAAACAGAAGGTGGCGTTTCAATCAACGCATACCCGAACATTGCTGGACCAATGTGGGATGACTATCGTGCAGCACTTGAGAAGTACGACGCACCGGATCTCGACTGGAACTCACTTGCCGGTCTTGGAACATGGGCAGCTTTTGAAGGCTTCCGCAAGATCGTCGAGCAGATGATTGCAGACGGTCTTGAAGTCAACAACAACACGTTTATTGATGCTGCGAATGCAACAAGCAACCTGCCAATGGACAACATGGTGGGCGACCTTGACTTCACATCACCATGGACTGGTGAAGGTGGAGCATTCCCACGTATCTTCAACCGCTCAGTCGCATACGACATCTTCTCTGGTGGCAAGTTGTCACCAATGGATGACAAGACATACGACATGACGCCATATCACGCTGACTGATTCTGGTCAGATACGTTCGAAAGAACTATGAGCGCTTAGCCGCTAGTGAAGACCCCACACCGAAAGGTGTGGGGTTTTTGCGATCTCGGGTGGATCGCGTGTGCAGGGGGTTGCGGCGTGGGTGTTACTCTGTGCCCATGTGAAGTGACCACTGTCACGAAATCGAGACCTGATCAGGGCAGTGTGCGGAGTCCTTGACCAAGTCCATGTGCGCCTCTGAGTAGTTGGATGAAATGCCACCCTGTGTGAAATGAAGTCCGGGCGCAAGAGGGGTTGTGCCTGTAACGGGTACAACCCCTCTTCTTATTGATTCTCTGGGCCAGAGCAGTTTCTGTACGCGTTGTGAATGTGCGCACGTGTGAGGATTTTTGGCGGTTGCGTCGTCTTAAGTTGGTGAGGGTTTTTATCGGTGTGATACGTTTCACAGACGCCTTGCGGTGGAGTAGTCTCAAGAAATTGTGACTGCCGTCACCGTAGGGCGTCAGTTCGATAACTGCAATAACAGTTGCGGGCTTGTGGGGAACCACACATCTGAGGGGGGAAAATGCAGGAGTTCATTAAGTTTGCCATTTTGGGCTTAGGTGAAGGTGCTCTGTATGCACTTGCTTCGCAGGGCCTGATGGTGATCTATCGCGGCTCGGGCGTATTGAATTTTGGCCACGGTGCAGTGGGCATGGTTGGCGCGTATTTCTCGTGGGAATTGCGAGAAAAGCAAAATTGGCCGTTCATTCTCGCATTGTTGTTTGGTGTCGCCCTGTCAGCGTTAATTGGTGCACTCACACACTTGGTTGTGATGCGTCAGTTGCGTCGTGCGTCTCCGTTAGCTCGAATTGTTGCAACGCTTGGTGTGTTAATTATTTTGCAGTCCGCTGCCGTTATTCGATACGGCGGACGCGTCACGTTTGTTCAAACTGAGTTGCCAGACAATCTTTATGAAGTGGGTGGCATTACCATTGCGCTAGATCGCATCATTTTGGTGATCATTGCAACTGTTTTGACGTTCGTCTTGTGGGCGTTCTACAAATTCACCAACTTTGGTCTTGCAACTTCTGGAGTAGCAGAGAACCAACGTGCAGCTGCCGCTATCGGTCTTTCCCCCGACAAAATTGCAACACTCAACTGGGCAATTGGTTCGGCTTTGGCAGGTCTTGCTGCGATTCTTGTATCGCCGATCGTGACTCTGCAAGTGACCACAATGACAAACCTCGTTCTTGCGGCACTTGCTGCAGCACTAGTTGCAGGTTTCCGTTCGTTTCCGGTGGCCCTTGTTGCTGGACTTCTGATTGGCGTTGGTCAAACAGAGTTAGTGAACTACGTCAGCACTCCAGGTATTTCACAATCATTTCCTTTCCTTGTGATTATCGCAGTGATGGTGTTTCGCGGAACCGCGCTCCCAGTCCGTGGATACTTCCTGTCCCGACTACCAGCTGTTGGTGATGGTCGTGTGCGGCCGTTGCACGTGGCAATTGGTGTAGTGATTTCGCTTGTTCTGATTACGCAGTTGCCAACATTGTGGCAAGACTCCATGGTCACTACCTTTGCAATGGCCACAATTCTGTTGTCAATAGTTGTTGTGACGGGTTATGCGGGGCAGTTGTCACTTGGTCAGTATGCACTTGCTGGTCTTGGTGCCTACATTGCGGGTCGCGCAATTGATGTATGGAATTTTCCATTCCTATTATCAATCCCATTTGCATTGATGGTTATTGCGCCGCTTGGTGCACTGTTTGCTCTGCCTGCCGTGCGAGCACGTGGACTGAACTTGGCAATTGTGACCCTCGGTCTTGGTAGCGCGATTCAGTTGATCATCTTTGGCAACAGCGCGTGGACTGGTGGTTTTATTGGTACAAAGATCGGTAAGCCGAGCGTTTTTGGAATTGATATTTCAGCAACTCGTAACCCGAGTCGCTACGCCATCTTCTGCATGGTTGGCTTCATCTTGGCCGCGTTAGCAGTTGCTGCGATGCGTCGAGGTCGAAGTGGTCGACGTCTGCTTGCTGTGCGTACTAACGAGCGCGCAGCTGCAGCATTAGGAATCAGTGTTGTGGGTGCCAAGTTGTATGCCTTCGCTGTTGGCGCCTCCATTGCTGGTCTTGGTGGAATTCTTATTTCATTCCGTAAAGACACCATCTTGTTCTCGTCCGAGTTCAACAACTTCATATCTGTCACTTCGGTTGGTTGGGCCTTCCTTGGAGGTATCGGTTGGCTAATGGGTCCCATTTTTGGTGCCACGTTGACGTCAGGTTCCATTGGCGCACGCATTTCGAATTCGATCTTCTCGGGGATTGAGCAATATGTGCAGCTCATTGGTGGAATCTTCGTGGTGTTGATCGTGTTGCTGAACCAAGATGGCATTGCTAAAGAGTCTGCAATGCAAGTGAAGTGGGTCGGCTCGAAACTGAAGGGCTTGGTGAAGAAGACGGATCCAAATGCTGAAGTAGTCGTTGAGAAAGTGGTGCTTCCACCAGAAACTCGCGATCGGGTCGCACCAGTAACATTGAAGGTGGAGGGACTGACTGTTCGTTACGGCGGTGTAACCGCTGTTGAAGACGTCACCCTTCAGGTTCCACCCGGGAAAATCACCGGACTTATCGGACCAAACGGTGCTGGAAAGACCTCATTTATCGACGCCGTTACAGGTTTTACCCGTGCAGCAGCTGGCTCAATCACTTTGGACGGTGTGGATGTCACCAAGTTGAACGCACCGAAGCGTGCACGACTTGGAATGTCTCGTTCATTCCAGTCGCTAGAGTTATTCGAAGACTTGTCGGTGCTCGACAACCTTCGCGCAGCGTCTGATCCCCGCGATCAAAAGTCGTACTTTACGGATCTGTTCTGGCCAGTGAACCCGCCGCTTCCTGGAGCGGTGGTGGCTGCAATCAACGAGTTTGGTCTCGACGATGACTTATTGCGAAAAGTAGAGGACTTGTCGTACGGAAATCGTCGACTCCTTGCCATTGCTCGCGCAGTTGCAACACAGCCAAACGTGTTGCTTCTTGACGAGCCTGGTGCTGGACTCGGTGATGCCGAGACTGCAGAACTCGCTTCTCTGGTTCGTCGCCTTGCAGATGAGTGGGGTATGAGTATCTTGCTTGTCGAGCATGACATGAACTTCGTGATGAGCGTGTGCGACAACATTGTTGTTCTTGACTTTGGTCGCAAGATCGCAGAAGGAACTCCAGCCGAAATTCAATCCAACCCGTTGGTGATTGCTGCCTATCTTGGCGGCGAGCACGCGGACCACTAGTAGGGAACACACATGAGTGACACAGCAACAGCAGTTGGCTCGATGGGAATCGAAGCCCGTAACTTGTCATCGGGATACGGTGGCCAACAAGCAGTAATCAAAGGGATCAACCTTGTAGCCAACCCCGGTGAAGTAGTGGCAATTCTTGGACCTAACGGTGCGGGAAAGACAACCACCATGTTGACCTTGGCGGGGGAACTATCTCCAATGGAAGGCGACGTGGTGATCGGCGGTGAAGTGGCCACTGGTCCACTTCACGTGCGTGCGCGTAACGGACTGACCTTTGTAACCGAAGAGAAGTCGGTTTTCATGGGACTTACCACTCGCGAGAATCTCCGCGTGGCCGGCGCCGATATTGATGAAGCATTGCAACTGTTTCCCGAATTGGAAAAACGCATCAATGTCTCTGGAGGCTCGCTCTCTGGTGGTGAGCAGCAAATGCTTAGTCTCGCTCGAAACTTAGGTCGTAAACCTTCGGTGCTCTTGGCCGATGAATTGTCGATGGGTCTTGCTCCGATCGTGGTGCAACGTCTTTTGCAAGCGGTGCGCGATGCAGCTGATCAGCGTGGAACTGCAGTGGTATTGGTTGAACAACACGTTCGCCAAGCATTGAAGTATGCAGATCGTGCGTACGTGATGCGTCGTGGGGTGATCGAGATCTCAGGTACGGCTACCGATTTAGCAAGCCGCATCGACGAGATCGAAGCGTCGTACATGTCTCGTGGCTAGAGGCTGACGACTGCGAGAAATTCTTTCAGAACATAAAAAAGGCGGCAGGTGACCCTGCCGCCTTTTTTGATTGAACTATTTCAGTTAACGGGAATGACCTGTGAGATCTGAATTGCTGGTTCGCAGTTTGTGTAGTTACGCACATCTTCTTGTGCCTTCACTGCATCTGCGCCACCCATGCTGCGCTGCAACTCTTCCATGTTGTCGAAAAAGAGATGACCTGCTGCGATGTATGGACCATCAAGGCCTTGCTCCACGTCCATTTTCTTCAAGTCTGGGAGGACTTGGAAGCAAAGATCGCGGTGCTTGGTCTTGTAGTAGTCCATGTCAAAGGTGGTTCCGTCGCTCTTTGGATAGAGCACGCTGACTCGAATCATGGTTGTTGTTCCCTTCAGTAGAAGATCAGGACATGACGCACGTCACTGATTGGAAAACCAGTGTAGAACGCTCGAGGCGACTCCCACCACGCCAGATTGATACTGGTAAAGAAAGTGCTCCTTAGAGGGCTGATTTCTCCAAGATATGAAGGCCACACGCAGATCCGAGGCCAATGACATGAGCCATACCGACCTTTGCTCCTTCAATCTGGCGGTCGCCCGCTTCGCCACGGAGGTGATGACACACTTCCCAGATGTTGGCGATGCCTGTTGCCGCAATGGGGTGGCCCTTGGATTCAAGGCCACCAGAGACATTGACAGGAAGACGACCATCGCGCCATGTCGCGCCGGAGTTAAAGAAGTCGACTGCACCACCTTCTTCGCACAACATCAAGTTGTCGTAGTGAACAAGTTCAGCAGTTGCGAAGCAGTCATGTAGCTCTACTAGGTCCAGATCTTCTGGGCCAACGCCAGCTTGTTCATATGCTTGCTTAGCGGCAATGCGAGTAAGGGTGTTGACGTCTGGTAGCACTTGGCAAGCTTCTTGATATGGATCGCTTGTCAAGATCGATGCTGACACCTTGATCGCGCGGCGCTGTTGTTCCTTCGAGAGGGTCTTCAATTTGCTGCCGCTCACCACTACCGCAGCGGCTGCACCGTCGCAGTTTGCTGAACACATGGAACGGGTATTGGGGTAGGCGATCATGACGTCGTTCATGATCTCGTCAAGCGTCATTCGCTTGGTGTAGGCAGCAAGGGGATTTAGCGTGGAGTGTGCATGGTTCTTCTCGGCAATCTTGGCGAACAACTCAAATGTTGCACCGCCGTATTTGTGTCCATATTCCATGCCAACCTGGGCGAAGGTTCCTGGCATATTGTCGGTACCAATAAGACCGTCGGTGGGAACTACGGCACCAAAGCGCCCCTTTGGCTCAAACACTTTTCCATCTGTGCGTGACTTTGCGCCAAGTAGTCCAGCGCCAGCGAGTTTTTCAACTCCTACGGCTAGTCCCATGTCGCACTCGCCAGCTTTAATGGCCATAATCGTTGTGCGTAAAGCAGTTGCCCCTGTGGCACAAGCATTCGACACGTTATATGCCGGAATTCCGGTCTGGCCAATTTGTTTTTGAATCGACTGTGCAACACTGCCTTCACCGAATAGACAACCAGCCGCCATCACGCCCATTTCCTTCATTGTGACGCCGCCGTCTTTGAGCGCCGCGAGGGCCGCTTGCGCAGCGAGGTCAACGGTGTCTTTGTCTGGATGTTTTCCAAACTTTGTCATGTTGATTCCGAGGATGTAAATGTCTTCTGTAGCCATGGTCGTTCTCCTGTTGTAAGTGGATGTAAGTGCGAATTTGTCGTCGTTGTTGGTGAGTGTGTTATTTGATCACGCGGGTTCGTAGCCAAAAGCGATTGCTTCGACGCCGTTGTCGTCTTTTCCGAGCGAATAGGTGGCGAGTTTCACTTTCATACCAAGTGAGACTTTGTCTGGAGTGGGATCTACGTTGATGATGTTTGCACGAACACTGGTTCCGCCGCAGTCGATGATTCCGGCCGTAAATGGCACAGGCACTCCTGGTGGTGCAAAAGTGACGATCGTGAATGAGCGTAAGACCCCTTCTGTCGCTATGGGGACGATACGAAAGTCAGTTCCCGAGCAATTGGCACAGGCGTTGCGGCGTCCGAAAAAACGCGCAGAGCAGTTGGTGCATTCATTTGCGACCAGGTGTGGATTGTCGCCTAATACAAGGTAATCAACGTGGGGGACAACAGTGCTGGACATGCAAAACCTCTGGTGAGTCGTGGTGGCGGGGTCGCCTCACAGGCTAATTGCTCCAGGGTGTGTCTTTTTCATTCATCTAATTGATCGAATCGCTCGCCACGAGGGCGTCGGATGCGCTAAAAACTTGTATATGACAAAAGCCGTTTCATTCCCGAAAAACGTGTCCGACTCAGAACTCGAGCAGCACTTGGCCGACGCCTCGTGTCCGTCGTTGTTGCCGGCACTTGCGTATATCACAGGTAACTACACGATCTTGAAGCCACACCTTCGACCTGACCCCGCACTCGTAGGAATGCCACAAGGTGGAATGACAGACGAACAGCAGGCCGAGATTCGCACGATTGCCCTGGCTGTGCTGAAGAAGTTCCGTGATAGCGGTGCAAATGTTGAGTTGTCTCGTTCGGACGATGACATGCGCAAAGCAATGGAATGGGCGTCGGGAACGTCAATGGACGCCAACTATTTGCCGTTGCTCAAAGAAGAGTTGTCAGTGACTGGCGATGATCTTCGTGCTCCGCAGTGGAACTTGAAAGACATTGCCCCCGGACGCTCGTTCAAGGTGTTGATAGTCGGTGCAGGAATGTCTGGCATCCTTGCCGCTCACCGTTTGCGTCAGGCAGGTGTCGAGGTTGAATTAGTCGATAAGAACGCCGACGTTGGTGGTACATGGCTCGAGAACGTGTACCCAGGTTGTCGCGTAGATGTCGCGAACCACATGTATAGCTACTCGTTCGAACAACGCAATGACTGGCCAGGTTATTACTCAGCACAAGCAACTTTGCTTGATTATTTCCGCAATTGTGCAGACAAATTCGGCATTCGTCCATTGATCAACTTCAATACCGAAGTACACCGCAGTGTATTTGATGAAAAATCAGGCAAGTGGACGGTGGAGACCACTTCAAATGGTCAGAAAAAGAATTTTGAAGCAGATGCAGTCATCTCAGCTGTCGGTCAGTTGAATCGTCCCAACATGCCAGATGTTGTTGGCATCGATAAGTTCAAGGGCGAAAGTTGGCATACAGCTCGCTATCGCACAGATGTCGACATCAAAGGAAAGCGTGTGGCAGTCATAGGTTCTGCTGCTAGCGCAGTTCAGTTGATGCCAACTGTCGCGGCGCAAGCTGCTCATGTTGATTTGTATCAACGCACGCCAAACTGGTTCTTTGGAATTCCTGAGTACCACGAGTCAGTAGCACTAGGTTTACAGTGGTTGTTTGGAAATATTCCTGGCTACGCCCAGTGGTATCGCTTCTGGCTGTTCTGGCGTGGAAGTGAGGGCATGTTGCCCGCATGTCAGGTGGACCCAAATTGGAAAGATCAAACTCTTTCGGTGAGTCCGGCAAACCAAGAAATGCGCGCGATGCTCGTGGATTACCTCACTGAGCAATTCGGCGACCGCCCTGATCTACTCGAGAAAGTGATTCCCCAGTATCCGCCAGCATCGAAGCGAATTGTGGTTGATAACGGCATTTGGGCGCGCACGCTAAAGCGTGACAACGTGTCGCTTGTAACCGATCGAATCGCATCAATTGAGGAAAACGGCGTTCGTGACGTAGAAGGTGTACTTCGTGAAGTGGATATCATCATCTACGCAACTGGCTTCCAGCCATCAAAGTTCCTTATGCCAATGGAAGTTGTCGGCTTGAATGGAGTCGAATTGCAGCGCGAATGGAAAGGCGACGCTCGTGCATTCATGGGTGTCACAGTTCCAAAGTTCCCGAACTTCTTCATTCTCTACGGTCCAAACACCAACATCGTTGTAAACGGAAGCATCATCTATTTCACTGAATGCGAAGTCACCTATGTGATGCGCTATGTCGAACACTTATTGCGAAACAACTTGAAAGCCCTTGATGTGAAGCAAGAAGTGCACAACGCGTATAACGAGCGTGTCGACCAGGGCAATGCCGGCATGGTGTGGGGAGTTGCCACAGTGAATTCGTGGTACCGCAACGAATACAACCGTGTTGCACAAAACTGGCCGTTTAGCCTGCTTGAGTACTGGCAACAAGTGCAAGAGATCAAACCAGAGCAGTACAACGCTCTGAGTTAGTTCTCACAAACAAATATCGTACGGTCGCACAGGGACGCGAGAGAGATCCTTGCCGGTTGCGTCGCGAATAGCAGCAACAATGGCTGGGGTAACCGAAATACACGGTGGCTCTCCCACGCCCTTTGCGCCTAACGGCGCCTGTGGATCTGGTTCCTCCACAAATGATGCGACAACTACTGGCGCATCGAGAGCGGTGGGCAACAAGTAATCGGTGAAACTAGGATTTTGTACCCGGCCATTGTCGACAATGATTTCTTCCATAACAGCAAGACCAAGTCCTTGGGCAATGCCACCTTCAATTTGACCTACTACTGATAGTGGGTTGAGAGCTCGTCCAATGTCTTGTGCAGTAGCAACCTGCACGACCTTGACTAATCCGAGTTCTGTATCGACATCAACAACTGCGCGGTGTGCAACAAATGCGAACGCCACATGGCAGTTTCCTTGTCCGTTCTCGTCAAGGTCTTCAGTTGGGCGATGGTGATACTCGAATGTTTCCTCAAAACGCTGGCCAAGTGTCGCTTCAGCGACAGAGATGCGAAGATCGCCCATTGTGTCGACCACGTCAGTCCTATCGATGGCAAGGCGCAGTGGATCAATGTTGTGTTGTTGACCCACGCGTTCAAAGAGGCGTTCACGAACGAGGCGACATGCTCCATCAACGGCACCGCCACTCATCCATGTTTGTCGTGACGCACTGGTGGAGCCGGCTGATCCAATGCTTGTATCCATGGGATCAATCAGTATCTGATCAACGCCAAGAACTGTGCGAGCTATCTGTGGCGCAAGAGTGACAAAACCTTGTCCCACTTCGCTGGTGGCGAATTTCAAGGTCACTACACCGTCTTGCAAGGTCACGCGTGCTGTGGAGTAATCATCGAAGCCCTCTGAGTACATGATGTTCTTAATTGAGACACCCCAGCCAATACCGCGCTTGATGTGTTGACGGTCAGCTGTGCGCCCAGATCCGCCGGGTAATTCCAGCGGATCGGGTGTAGGTGATAATTCATCTGGCATTGGAAGTGCCGCAGTCTCACGAATGCAACGAGCAACTGGTGCGACGCTTTCAACGGGTTGACCGGTGATGAGTAAATCGCCGGTTTCCATCGCATTGCGCAGTCGCACTTCAACTGGGCTGATACGAGCAGCAGCTGCAATCTTGTCCATTTGACTTTCATGAGCAAAACAGGCTTGAACAACGCCAAATCCACGCATCGCACCGCACGGTGGATTATTGGTGCGCACCGCATAGCTATAGACGGTTGCGTTGTCACATTTGTACGGACCCTGTGCATGAGTTGCTGCGTTGGTCAACACTGCAGACGATGTAGAGGCATACGCTCCACCGTCGAGCAACATCCGCGACTCGACTCTGATGATTCGTCCGTCGGCATCTGCGTGGTGACGCATCCAAATCTTGGCCGGATGGCGATGGACATGGCCAAAGAAACTCTCTTCGCGTCCATATTGCATTTTGATTGGTCGCGATGTGCGCAGTGCCAGTAGCGCACAGTGCACTTGCAGACTGATGTCTTCCCGCGCGCCGAATGCACCTCCAACACCGCCCAAAGTGAGGCGAACCTTGTCGACAGGCAGGTTGAGGCATGCAGCCATTTGCTTTTGGTCTTCATGCAACCACTGTGTGGCCACATACACGTCCACGCCTTTTCCATCATGATCGGGAAGTGCAAGTGCTGCTTCTGTGCCTAAGAACGCTTGATCTTGAATGCCTAACTCATAGGTACCTTCGACAACAATTGGCCCGGTGGCGCTTTGATCACCGCGAATGATCTGTAACTCGCGAATCACATTTCCGTCTGGGTGAATAGGAGCAACTGTTGGGTCGAGAGCGCGTTCTCCGTCTGCTAGAGGGGTGAGAACTTCGTACTCCACAACAATCGCTGCGAGTGCACGACGGCATGTCTCAGGATGATCCGCAGCTACTGCTGCGATAGGTTCCCCCATGTAACGTACAAAATCTTTGGCAAACACGGGTTGATCACTGGAAATGAGGCCGTATGTCAACTGCCCGGGTACATCTTCATGGGTGATGATGGTTTCAACACCTGCAATCTTCCATGCAGCAGTTGTATCAATCGAGATAATGCGCGCATACGGGTGTGGCGAGCGAAGTGTTGCACCCCACAACATGTTTTCTGCCCACAGGTCTGAAGAGAACGCAAATGATCCCTGTACTTTGGCTCCGCCGTCTGGACGTAGTGCACTTGTGCCCAATACATCACGTTGACGAGTGGACGTAGAGACGCTGCTCATTGCGATGCTCCTAAGCGAACTGATACAACTTTGTCAACTGCTGCAAAGATTCGTCCATACCCCGTACAGCGACAAATGTTTCCTGACAGTGCTTCTTTGACCTCAAGTTCGGTTGGTGTTGTGTTGTGGTCAAGAAGATGGTGTACAGCCATGATCAAACCAGGCGTGCAAAAGCCACACTGCACTGCACCTTCATCAATGAACGCTTGCTGCACATCAGTGAGTGATCCGTCCGGGCTCAGACCCTCGACGGTTGCAATCTCTGAACCAACCGCGGAAGCGGCGAGAACCAAGCAGCTACACACGGCATCGCCATCTAGTACCACGGTGCAACTTCCACACTCGCCTTGCTCGCAGGCACCCTTTGCGCCGGGAAGTCCGAGTCTCTCGCGTAAAACATAGAGAAGTGACTCTCCGATCCATGCGTCTTTCACATGGTGTTCGTCACCATTAATGCGCAGTGTGTAGATCTCGTGTTCGCTCATGATTGTGTTCCTCTGTGTAGAAGACGACTGGACAAAACAGAAATCGCATGACGGCGATACTCGGCGGTGGATCGATGGTCATCAATAGGTCGCGATTCTTGACCCGCACGAACTCCAAATTCTTGAATAACGGACGCAGAACGTTTCTCAGCATTGGGGAGGTTGTTCCACCAATTCTCGGTCTCGCGACAACGAATGATGGTGGGACCTACTGAACCAAGAGCGATACGAACAGATGGTTGGTCGTTGTCTTTACTATTGGAGCCGCTGTCGATCACTAAACACGCAGAGGCCACGGAAATCACCATTGCATTACGTACTCCGACTTTTGCGTATCCTTGCCAGCCGGTTGGGATGTTCATTGAAACGCTGGTGATGATCTCACCCGGTTGTCGAGCATTGCGTTTTGGTCCCGTCATGAAGTCATGAAAGGAAATCTCGCGACTACCGGACTGAGAAGACAGATGAATCGTTGCGTCGAGAGCAGACAAAACAGGTAGGCCATCACCAGCGGGTGAACAGGTTCCTAAGTTGCCACCCAACGTTCCTGCCGCGCGAATCTGTGGAGACCCCACAGTACGCGCCGCTTCTGCCAAACACGGCAAAGCATCAGCCAAGGGGCCGTGTTCCATCTCGGCGTACGGAACCCCGGCGCCGATTGTGATCCGTTGTGTTTGCTGGTCTATCGACCAGGTGTGCAACTCGGCGAGTTGCCGCAATGCAATCACTGTGGTTGGTTTGCGGTGATTGAAATTGACCTCCACCATCAGATCTGTTCCGCCAGTCAAAAGATCTGCGGACGGATGCTCTGACAGCATCTGTAGTGCTTCATCAAGCGAAGTAGGAAGTAAAACTGTCATCGGTATCTCCTAAGCGAGTCGCTTGTGTAGTCGGATGGCAGCTTCAGCACTTTTGGCTCGAATCTCATTAATGTCGAACGAGACGGGTTGTCCGTCTTTTACAACGTGTTTGCCGCTTATAAAGACGTCGTTTGGACGAACGCCTGTGGTGAATGCCATGTGCCATGGACTATCGACGTGATCGTAATTCCACATAACGCGGTCTTGTCGAACCTCCGGGAAAAGTTCCTCACCATTGGTCAGCCACTGCCATGCAGTGTCGGGAGTTGCCGTCAGATTGTCTTCGCGAAGTTTCACATACGTGAGTCGTGCTTCATCAAACATGTCTGCGCCGATCCCATCAGTTCCCAACACGACTCGATTCGAGAACCGTGTCGGTCTTGCGTAACCGACTGCGTTATTCATGTTTGATCGTGGATTGTGCACGATGGTGCCGGGAAGTTCTTCTTTCAGATTCACACAGTGCACAAGAAGCCAATCGTCAGTTGCAAGATCTTTTAGGCGCGAATATGCATCAGCATCATCTGGTCCTTCAGCTACATGGATATGAACTCCCACCCCTAGGCGTTGTGCTGCGTCTGCGGCTGTGTGCAGTAATTCATCGCTACATGTAAACGACGCGTGCACGCCAATCATGCCCCGACCGCCATCATGTAAATAACGTTCATTCTCGAGAAGTCCTCGACGGGCCGCGTCGGTTATTGCACGTTGAGTTGGGACGTGAGAAGACAAACCTGCTTCGTCCCAGCGATCAGTGACGCCATAACACAAGTTGGTTCGCACGCCAACGAGGGCGGCTCCATCTGCAAGCGCTGAGAGGCTTCCTTCGATGGCATTCGGAGATTCGTGATGGTCGATGATGGCTGTTGTCCCACACAGCACTGCTTCGGCTGCACCGAGAGCTCCAGACCAATAGAGCATGTCGAGATCGAGAGCGGCGTCAAGTCGCCACCACACCTGTTCGAGTACTTCAATAAATGTGTGAGGCGTTTTTGGCGGCGCCGGCATCCCACGTGCGAGCGCCGAATACAAGTGATGGTGGGCGCACACAAGACCGTGAGTTTCTAACACGCCTAATCCTCGAGCTTGACGCCGCGTTGTGATGTGATTCGTCCGTACACCTCAGGACGGCGGTAGCGGTCAAAGTCAAACAAGGTGTTCTTATATTTATTGCACCAGTCAAGATCGCAGCGCGCCATGATCAATTCGTCATCGGTACTTAATGTTTGAGCAACGATTTGGCCGGAAGGCGCCACAATCATGCTTTGGCCCAAGCTGTCAACGCCTTCCTCAACACCTGCCTTAGCAACTCCTACAACCCACGTTCCGTTTTGATAGGCACCTGATTGCATAACAAGTGCGTTGTGAAATCCCTGCAAAATGTCTTGGCTGGGATCGGGGACATAGTGAATGGGGGTGTTGTATCCACACAGAATTAATTCTGCCCCTTGAAGTCCCATCACACGATATGACTCTGGCCAACGACGATCGTTGCAGATCATCATTCCCACGTGTCCGTCGAACGCTTTCCATACTCCAAAACCTTCCATTGAAGGTTCAAAGTAGTAACGCTCTGCATGTTGAAAGGGGCGGTCGGGTTCGTGGTGCTCGTGGCCAGGGATATGGACTTTGCGATATTTCGCAACCACTGATCCATCTCGCTCCACCAAAATTTGTGTGTTGAATCGATGTCCGTCTTCGGTTATTTCTGCGTAGCCGAGACAAAAGCCGAGTCCCAGGCGTCTCGCTTCATCAAAAAGTGGTTGAGTAGCAGATGACGGCATGGATTTTTCGTACCAATGATCAGCTTCTGCAATGTCATCGACAAACCAGCGAGGGAAAAACGTAGTCAGTGCAAGTTCCGGAAAGACCACAAGATCACATTGATGCTCAGAGGCTTGTCGCAACAGAGCAACGAGGCGCTTCACAACATTCTCGCGAGAATCATCGCGCTGAATGGGGCCCAGTTGGGCCGCGCCAATAGTCAATATTCGACTCATGAGAAACTCGTTTCAGCAAGTTGCAACATCACGTGGAGTAAAAGATTCGCACCGTCGACGAGCTGGTCGGGATCGGTGTACTCAGCAGGGTTGTGGCTAATCCCTTTGTGAGATGGCACAAAAATCATCCCACTTGGGCACACACGTGCGAGCATTTGCGCATCGTGGCCGGCTCCAGATGGCATCTGCATGACCGAGAGACTTTGCTGCCGTGCGAGGTTCTCGACCGTATCGATCACCGCATGGTGGAAAAGAACTGGCTCAAAACGAGCGAGCGAACGCGTGGTGATTGTGACGTTTTCTTCGACGGCAATTGAGGTAAGGAAATCGGCAATCTCTTTTTCTGCTCTCTGCAATATCTCTTCGTCAGTGTTGCGCACATCAAGAGTCATGGTTGCGGTTGCTGGCACCACGTTGACAAGATTGGGGAACACATCGATCTTGCCAACTGTGCACACTTGATGGCCGCCATAACGATGGGCTATCTCGCGAAGAAACACCACGATACGCGCTGCCACATACGCAGGATCGCGTCGCATCGACATTGGAGTTGTACCTGCGTGATTGGATTGTCCGTCGATCGTTACTTCAAGCCAGCTGATTCCTTGCACAGATGTGACGGCGCCAATGACAGTGTTTTTCTGTTCGAGGACTGGGCCTTGTTCGATGTGTAACTCAACGAATGCGTGAGGTACGAGACCAGGACAGGGTGTTGCACCGAGATATCCGATACGTGCAAGTTCGTCACCGACACGTGCGCCATCAATTCCGACAATATCGTGTGCTTCTTCCACTGGTAAACCGCCGACATACACCAGTGATCCGAGCATGTCGGGAGGAAAGCGGGAACCTTCCTCATCGGTAAAGAAACCAACTGCGAGTGGTCGAGATGGAGTGATCCCTTGTTCTTGACACGACTGAATGACTTCAAGGCCGGCAAGAACTCCAAGGTTTCCGTCGTACTTGCCGCCAGTTCGTACGGTGTCAATGTGGGAACCTGTCATGACGGGGGCTCCGGTGCCAACATTCCACACTCCGATGACATTGCCAATGGTGTCAATAGAGATGTCGAGACCAAGATCGCGCATCCATGACACCACGAGATCGCGACCTGCCTTGTCGTCATCGGTGAGTGCAAGTCGAGCACAGCCTCCGTTATCAATCGCGCCAATGTCTGCCAGTGCAAACAGACGCTCCATTAGACGGTTGCCGTCAATGCGAGATGTCGTGGTGGTCGAGACAGACACACTCCAAGTGTACAAAAAGTAAACCCCACATCTCGGAATGACAGGGGTTTGGAGAGACTGATGATGCGGGCCATCGTGTGGGAAATTCACGGAGTTGGTCAGTGGTGGGTCCTATCGTGGATACACCATGGCTGCATCAATCGACCGCGATCGTCTATCTCTTGCACTTGCTGATGAACGTGACGTATTTGCTTCACGTCACCCCAATTCGTATGAGAATTCATTGCGCGCTCAGCAGCATCTGGTGACAGGTGTGCCGATGCCATGGATGACTCGCTGGCCAGGTGGGTTCCCTGTCTTTTTTGAAGAGGCGCATGGGGCCCATTTTGTGGACATCGACGGAAATGAGTTCATCGACTTCTGCTTGGGCGATACCGGGGCAATGACGGGTCACGGGTTGAGCCAAGTAGCAGAGGCACTTGCTGTGCGCGCCCGACGTGGCATCACAACGATGTTGCCAAGTACAGATGCCGTCGTGATCGGAGATGAACTGACGGAACGCTTTGGTCTCGCCAAGTGGCAGTTTGCGATGACTGCAACTGATGCCAATCGTTTTGTGCTTCGTTTTGCACGACAATTGACTGGACGTTCGAAAATTGCCGTCATGGACTGGTGTTACCACGGCACGGTCGACGAAACGCTCGTCATCATGGATGAAAAGGGCAATACCATCAGTCGTCCCGGCGCGATTGGTCCTCAGGTGGACCCCGCACTAACAACACGTGTTGTGCCGTTTAATGATGCAGATGCACTAGACAAAGTTCTCGCACACGGAGATGTTGCATGTCTTCTCATGGAGCCAGCTCTCACAAACATCGGAATCGTGTTGCCACAGCCCAGATATCTAGAGAAAGTTCGTGAGATCACTCGTCGGCACGGAGTGTTGCTCATCATCGATGAGACCCACACAATTTGTGCAGGGCCAGGCGGATGTACAAAGGCGTGGAATCTAGAGCCGGATTTTTTCGTCATTGGAAAACCCATTGGTGGGGGAATGCCTGCTGCTATCTACGGCATGACTGATGAAGTTGCAGACAAATTGGAGCCGTATCTGCGTAGTGATGGCGTTGACGTATCGGGAGTTGGTGGAACACTCACTGGGAATGCGCTAGCACTTGCCGCAGTGCGAGCCACGTTGTCGTCCACCTTGCGACAAGAAGATTTTGATCACATGATTCCGCTTGCAACACAATGGACAGAGGGAGTGCGATCAGGGTACGAGCGACATGGTCTCGCGTGGAATGTTCAGCAGTTGGGCTGCAGAGCCGAATACTGGTTTTGCCCACCTCCAGTTAATGGCGCCCAAGCGGCTGCAGCAATCGATGGGGAACTAGATGCTTTCATGCATCTCTTTGCTCTCAACCGTGGCATCTTGCTGACACCATTTCATAACATGGCGTTACTGTCGCCCTTTCATACCGAAAAAGATGTCGACACCCATACTGAAGTGTTTGCTGAAGCTGTCAACGTATTGATGTCTGCATGAGTGTTCTTGAACTCATCGGCATTGCCAGCGCGATGGCAATTGCTGCATTTGTGCAGTCAATATCCGGGTTCGGGCTTGCATTGTTGTCGGTGCCTTTGATGTCTCTTTTTGCTGATGTACGGCTCTCGGTGGTGGTTGTCAATCTCATCGGCTTAGTCACCACTTCGGCGCAAGCATGGAAAGAAAAGGAGCATGCGAATGCTCGACTAGCTGTTCGAGTGACCATTGCAGCAGTGATGGGGATGCCCATCGGATTGGTTGCGTTTATCTATCTCTCTGAGACCATTCTGAAGATTGGTCTTGGGGTTGTTGTGTTGTTTGTGACGTTTCTTTTGATGCGTGGATTCACATTACGAGGAGCATCCCGGTCTGCTGATTGGTGGTTAGGTGGAGCCAGTGGAGCACTCTCTACCTCAGTTGGTACAAACGGTCCACCGCTGGTTTTCCTGTTTCAAGCGCGACAAATGCCCCAGGAGGTGTTTCGTGCCACGATCAGTCGCATTTTTATTTTCTCCAACGTTGTGACCGTGACAATCTTTGCTGTTGCGGGCAAGATCACGGCGGATTCAATCATCGCAACAGTGGTGTCATTGCCGATCCTTGTCGTCGCGATTGCGCTTGGCTTCAGGACACGAAAATATGTCAACCAACAACGATTTCGAATCTTGGTATTAACGCTGCTCGTGATTTCTGGAATTTCCACCATCGTTTCGGCAGTGTTGTCGTGAAGGTCTCGTTAGTCGCGACGAAACATCATCATCCACGCCTCTTTGGTTGTGGGTTTATAGACGATGTTCTTCTCTTTTATTTCGCCTAAGTACGCAGCAGGTGCTGGCGAGTACAGGTGACCGGGTAAAACAATGGTGTCATCGGGCAAACGAGCCAACGTTGACAAACTCTCGTACATGTCCTCAACATTGCTATCGGGTAGATCCGTACGACCGCAGCTATCGAGAAACAAAGTGTCTCCAGATACGAGCGCTCCACGCACGAGGAAACATTGGCTTCCTGGAGTGTGACCTGGAGTGTGCACCATAGTGATATCGAGGTTGCCAACACTAATGACGTCGCCTGGTTCATGAGCAGAAAGTTCGGTGGGTGATACGCCAGTTACCTTGATCACAGAATCAACTTCAGCTTTTTGAACGTGAATGGGAACCTGGATTCGTTCAAGAAGGGTGGTGATGCCTTCGATGTTGAAGCCCATCATTGAACCGCCAATGTGATCGGGGTGATAGTGGGTCGCAAGCACGCCTGTTACACGCATGTCGTCTGCTTCAACGATGTCTATTAGCTCATTGACCGAGTACGCCGGATCAATGAGTACGCACTCACCCGTGGCCCGATCACCAATGATGTAGGCAAAATTCACCATGCCTACTGCGACTTGATCATCCTTGGCAAAATCACGCCCACTGAGAAGTTGGCGGAAGTAAATGGATTCGTCTGTGGATGTCGTACTCACACAGGTCAGAATAGGCGTGTGAAAGAGCCTTCAGATACACCTGGTGTCACAAATGATGGGCCACGTACTCTTCGGGCGGGCGATCGAGTGTTGGTCGGTTCTCGTGTCATCGAGATCGATCAGGAATTCGAAAAGTCACTCCAGCCAGGAGATGTCGTGCTGGGAATTGCTCATTCTGGTGCGTTGCGCCGCATTCCGACTGGGGTCGCAGAGACGGTAGAGAACGCTGTGACTCGGGCTATCAGTGCTTTTTCTCAGATGTCGCTGGTGTCTGATGAACAGATCACCAGATTTTTTGAACAGTCTGCGCAACGTTTGGCAGACGACGATGTGTTTGCATCTATTCGGTCTGCGAATGAGGTCGATGTAGCACAGGCCAAACAACGTGGACGTTCCACCACACGTCTGGTTCTGTCCGATGGAATGCGCGCCGACATGGTGGGCGCACTTCGTATGTGGCAGTCATTAGATCTGGCAACCTCTGAGAAAATAGATGAGGTTGCCCACGACGGATGGACTGTCGAACAATGGAGATCTCCGCTCGGTTGTTTAGCTTTTGTTTTTGAAGGCAGACCAAATGTCTTTGCTGACGCAACGGGAGTACTACGCGGTGGAAACACGGTGGTGTTTCGCATTGGCAGCGATGCACTCGGAACTGCTCGCGCGATTATGGACACAATCATCGAGCCGTCATTAGCGGCTGCGGGTTTGCCGGGCGGTGCGGTGACATTGATCGACTCTCCCGAGCACGCTGCGGGGTGGGCGTTATTTAATGACGCTCGCGTGTCGCTTGCTGTGGCGCGCGGATCCGGAGAAGCGGTCGCAGAACTTGGGGCGATCGCACAACAAGTGGGAACACCCGTGAGTCTTCACGGAACCGGCGGAGCCTGGATTCTGGCAGGGATGAGTGCAGGGGATCGGTCGTTGGCTGATGCTGTTGAGTTCTCGCTTGATCGGAAAGTCTGCAACACCGCAAACGTCATCTGTGTAGTGAAAGATAGAGCAGCTGTTCACATTCCGCTGGTGTTCGATGCCGCCGAGCGCGCCTCTGCAAAACACAATACGCACGCTCGTATTCACTGTGTGTTTGGAGCTGAGCGGTGGCTTCAGACGAGTGTGGAAATCGATGTTGTTCGCGCTGGTGGCACTGTCCGCGAACAGCAGGTCAGTAGTGCGAGTGAGTCTGACCTGGCGAGGGAATGGGAGTGGGAGGGAACTCCTGAATTCTTCTTAGTGGTCGCTGATGATCTTGCGCATGCAATTGATTTATGCAATGCCTACAGTCCACAATTTGTGGTCAGCGTGATCGCCGATGACTCAAAAGAAATTGACACAGTGTGGTCGCAAGTAAATGCACCATTTGTGGGGAACGGATTTACGCGTTGGGTGGATGGACAGTTTGCTCTTGAGCGCCCCGAACTTGGACTGTCTAATTGGCAACACGGTCGACTGTTTGGTCGAAGTGGAGTGTTGTCGGGAGATTCTGCATACACGGTGCGTTTAAAAGTGGTTCAAGAAAGAAGCGACATTCACCGGTAGGAGTGGTGGTCAAGAAGGCCCTGTGTGTCGTGAATTAGGGCTGTAATTCGATGTTGTCAATTAGGCGAACGTCGCCAAACCAGACGGCGACTGCGATGACAGCGCGATCTATTACCTCTGACACTGGTTGCAGCGTCGCCGCATCGGCAATAGAGACATATTCAGTACGAGCAAGTGGTTCGGAGTCGTAAGTCTGCGATACCAGTGTGGTGAGTTGTGCGGGATTGCGCTCACCGTTATTGAATGCGTCGTGTGCTTTTTGCAGTCCGCGATAGATGATTGACGATGCTTTCCGTTGGTCTGGATTGAGCCTCACGTTTCGGCTTGACATTGCAAGACCATCTTGTTCCCGCACAGTCGGTGATCCAATAACGGTGATACCCATGTCGAGATCAAGGACCATTCTCTTAACCACTGCTAGCTGTTGGTAGTCCTTTTGGCCAAAGTATGCGCGGTCTGGTTGCACCGAGAGAAAGAGTTTGGTGACAATCGTTGTGACTCCGGCAAAGTGTCCAGGTCGTCCAGCACCCTCCATCGGTTCAGCGGTTCGCCCGGGAAGCACGGTTGTCTCATGTCCCGCCGGGTACATGATTTCTCTGGTGGGTAAGAACACAGCGTCAACACCCATGAGTTCGCATTGGCCGAGATCGCTATCAGTGGTGCGTGGGTATTTGTCGTAATCGGATTGCACATTGAATTGCAGGGGATTCACAAAGATCGACACGACAACGATGTCACACTCATTTTTTGCCTGTCGCATGAGAGAGAGATGGCCGTCATGTAACGCGCCCATAGTGGGGACAAAGCCCACGGTGAAATCAGGCGAGGTTCGCTGATGACGAACCCATGTACGTATGTCGTCTGGTGTTGACGCGATGAACATGAAGAAATTAGTGGAAGGTGTGATCTGCGTCTGGCCACGTACCATCGCGTACTTCGCTGACGTACTGTCCGACAGCACGCAAGGTATCTTCACGCAATGACGCATAGGGCTTTGCAAATGAAAGTTTGCGTTCGGATAATCCGAGAACATCGTGGAGCACGAGAACTTGACCATCACAGTGGTGTCCTGCGCCAATGCCGATGGTAGGAATCGCAACCTTGTCGGTGATTTCGTGTGCTACTTCTTCGGGAACGCCTTCGATGACGAGACAGAACGCACCCGCTTGTTCGACGGCATGTGCGTCTTGCAGCAATCGTTCGCGACTTCCAGCCTCTAGACCTGGTGTTCGACCTTGGATCCGGTTCCCACCCATACGGTGATAACTCTGGGGAGTTAATCCAATGTGCCCGACCACTGGAATGTCGACACGGGCGATTGCATCAATGGTGTCGGCCATGTAGATACCGCCTTCAAGTTTGATTGCTTGTGCGCCAGCTTTCACTAAACACACACTGCTATCGATGGCTTGAGAAATACTCGACTGGTAAGACCCAAATGGAAGGTCTCCCACTACGAGGGCTTTTGTGTTCGCACGGGCGACCATTCGGACGTGGTATTCCATTTCTTGAAGAGAAACGGGCAACGTCGTTTTCTCGCCTTGCATTACTGTCGCAACTGAATCTCCGACCAAAATCATATCGACGCCTGCCTCATCAACAATCGACGCGAAAGTGGTGTCATAGGCAGTGATCATGGCAATCAGAGCGTCGGATGATTTCCGAGCAAGAAGAGACGGAACCGTGACGCGAGGACGTTGCGAGGTGGTCATCACGGTCTCCTTTCAGACAAGTGAAACGACCTCTACAGGCTATGGCGATTACCACCGGGTACCCCACACGGTGGAATTTTCCCTTGCGGTGTAGTGCTTGCGGTGAGAGATAAGTTGACCATCGTGTTCAGACAGTCGCTCGGAGCAGCATATGCCCGCACCACACAGACGCTGCAACGATGGGCCGCAATTGGTCCGTCCACACGTCGTGGCAAACGGTTTCATAGCTTTGGAAGCAAAAGCGTGATTTGCTGGCCTCCGACCACAATCATGAATGAACATCACATCTCAATTGGAGAGCACACGATGGTAGGGCCACATGTTGCGTTGTCAGTGGGGATGGTGGAAGGTCAAGACGCGCTTCATTCGCCTGTAGTACGAATTGGTGATCGTTGTTTGATTGGGCGAGGAAGTGGAATCGTTGCTCATTTTCTGATCGAGATTGGTGACGATGTATGGACTGGCCATCACGTGTACATCACCGATCAAAATCATGGATATGAAGATGTGTCTGTTCCGATCTCACGGCAAAGCCAGCCAGAAAAAGCGGTGCGTATCGGAAACCGATCATGGATTGGTCATGGAAGTGTTGTCCTTCCGGGCGTCACCATTGGTCACCATGTGGTGATTGGTGCTAATTCAGTTGTGACGAGAGATATCCCTGACTATTGCGTAGCAGTCGGTGCGCCGGCGAGAGTGATTCGTCGATTTGTGAAAGGCGATGGCTGGATAGACGTGTCGCCCAATGAGAGCGACGCACACTTCTAGTTACAAGATGAGATCAAAAGGCGGCTGACAAGCGCGCATCTTGTTCTCGCGAGCAAATTTTCCAACACGTTCACTCACTGGCACATCGTCAACAAGGGTTTCTGAGAAGGTGGGCAAGGATCCGGTACGTAGTTCAGCCGTATAGTCACGGCGATCCTCGATGTAGAGGCGATAGTCGGCGATCCATTTAGGAACCAGTGCAAGCCCTTTTTCGGTCGATGGTTGATCACTCTCGATGTCGTTCAGCATTGTCTCGAGTGTGTCGGTTGCTTTATCGACGAGATCTGCGCGCACCATCAGTGTTGCGGGGTCATTTTCGTCGATGCGAGTGAGGTTGGCGAGCGCAGTTCGCTGCGTTGCTGCTTGCTCGCAACGAGTTTGGGAACGCGCTGCCCATTCATCGTCGTAAATCCTGTTGATACTTTCGCGTGATGCGAACACAAACGCATACAACCACATCGCTCCGATCAGGACGCACGCAATCACAACGATGAGCCGACCAATGCGTTGGAAGCTCGATGATGATTTTGGGGGTCGTTTATCCATGAGAAAAGGCTGTTATTGCGCGGGCTGCGCAGGCTGATTCTTGGGTCGATAAAACAATAAAAGTTGCGCGATCGCTGATCCCACGCCGATAGAAGCGGTAAGTATCCCGCCAGCGACACCCCAATCAATTGAGAGTGCGTTGTCGAGAGATGCACTGCCCGGACCTGCGATACCAATAGCAAGAGCTACAGCAATAATTGATGCGCAGTATTCCCATCCACCGCCAGGTAAGAAAATGAAATAACCGTTCTTCCAGTGAGACGTAACGATTGCAACAATCATGAGGGCGACAAACGCCGCTGACGCAACTGGGGTCAAGAGGCCCGCAGCAAGAGCAATTCCAGCAAGTATCTCAGTACCAGACGCCAACCGTGCCTGTAGTTTCGGCGCGCGCATGCCGAGAGATTCGAACCACGATGCAGTGCCAGCAAGACCTGCTGATCCAAAGATCTTGTTATAGCCGTGGTAGGCCAGGGAAAGACCAAAAGCGACGCGTAAGACCAATAGAGCGGTATCAACAGCAGTCACCGGGTCAATCTACTTTGAGGATGACGGAAAAGGGCCATCACTAGCGACAACACTGGTGTGATGTCCGCGCTAGCCACCGTCTGTAGATACTCACGGTGGACGGCAGCGATGTGTGTTGCACCGGTCTCTGTTCTGTCGCTCGCTGCTTGTTCATCAGAGCGAGATGCGTTGTGTGGTCCCGAACAATCTTTGGGAGTGGTTGCGGCATCTATTGCTGTGGGGCAATACGAGTTTGACGAGACAGACGGAGGAGCCACTATGCGGGTGTCCGTGCTGTCATCTATTAGTCAACTCGAGATCGTGACAGAGGACGCTTCAAACGAACTTGGACAACAAGCAACCTTAGTGAGAACTCAGTTCGAGGAATTTCTCGATGTCGCAGATGAGGTGGTGTGGGATGACACATTGATGTCGAGTGACATGCGTATCGATGCTGTGGTCGCTGAATTAAATAGTGATGTTGGCGTGTATGCGATTACTGCAGTTGATTCATATATCTCGAGCGAGTGTGACACGGAATCTGAAAATGTGATGGGCGAAGATGCCGGTTTACCCACTTTGCCTCCACCGGCCATTTCGTCACCAACTGCAACTGATCCACCCATTGAAATGCTGGATGTCGACAATGAAGCGCGCGCATTAGGCGAGACGATTGCAGCATTATTTGGGATTGACGTGGAATCAGAAGTGGCACTGTGTCTTGGCCGGGCACTATCGGAGATCACAGATACTTCAGAACGAAATGCCGCCGAGTATCAAGCGCAGTTTCAAAGAGCTTTTGATGTATGCGGACTTGATTTCACAATTCCTTTGGACACCACTCCAGATGCTGAACTGGGCGAGGAGTAATTACGTATGGACATCACCCTTATTCGTCACGCAGAACCGCAGTGGGTGCTCGGTGGATTAAATGTCGATAATCCGCCCCTCACGTCTCGTGGTCACGACCAAGCGCAGTTGTTAGCGAAGTTCTTGGCTGACGAACACTTCGACGAGGTATTGGTGTCACCGCTTGTGCGTACTCAGCAGACCGCAGCACCACTGCTCGAGATGCTCAATCACGAACTTGTGATCGAGCCGTGGTTAGAGGAAATCCGTAACCCTATTTGGCACGGTACGCCTGAGGAACGCGCCGAAGAGGCCTATCGCGCGGTGCGCCAGCAGGCTGCTCGCGAACGTTGGAAAGGTCTCGAGGGCGGAGAACCCGTGAATAATTTTGTCGAACGGATCCATTTGGGTTGTTCGTTATTTCTCCAAGAACGTGGGATCGAGCGAAAAGAACATGAGTTGCCCGTATGGGAAACCAATGATCGCTTCGATCCCGACGTGCGTATTGCACTTGTTGCTCATGCCGGCACAAACAGTGTGGTGATGTGTCATCTTTTAGGGTTGCTCACCACTCCATGGGAATGGGAGCGTTTTGTTATCGGGCACGCGACGGTGAGTCGAATTCGCTCGATCACCTTGGGTGATGGCATCACGTTTGGTCTCACCAGTTTGTCCGACGATGAACACCTTCCCAACGACATGCGCACGTATTAAAGCCATCTAGTCTCTTCGTATGACTTCTAAAGATGTAACAAATCGCGAGGCTGACCCCGATGCATTAAAGATGTTCTCGTTCAACGTCTTTTCGAAACTTGACGGCGCAGTAACTGCGGGAATGATTCACCTTGGAGACAGACTTGGCCTCTACAGAGTGCTTGCCGATACATCATCACCAATGACGTCACAAGAATTAGCTCTCCGTTCGAAGCTTCATGAACGGTGGGTTCGAGAGTGGATGTATAACCAGATTGCTGCAAAGATGCTGCAAGTTGAAGATCTCGAGGCTGACACCCCACGCGTGTATTTAATCCCAGAAGCCGTTGCCGTACTTGCATCGCCGAACCATCCGGCCTTTGGTATGGGGATGTTTCATCGACTTCCACAAACCATGAACGCTTTAAACGATATGCCTGAAGCATTTTCAACGGGTGTGGGATTCGATTACGACTCACATGGTCCAGAAGGTGCAGTGGGGATTGAGCGCAGTTTTGAACCATGGAATCAAGCGTTCTTTCTTCCAAAGGTGTTGTCACTTCTTAACGGCGTCACTGACACGTTACAAAAGGGTGCACGTGTAGCTGATATCGGTTGTGGTGCCGGCGGTCTCGCACTGTTGATTGCCAAGACATTTCCAAATAGCCACGTTGTCGGTTATGACATTTCACAATTTGCGCTTGAGCGAGCCAAGGATCGTCAACGCGAGGAAGGCATCAACAACGTGGAGTTTGTTGATCCGCGTGAGAATCCCATCCCGCAAGATGGATCGTTTGACTTGGTATGCACGTTTGACTGCATCCATGACATGACTCGTCCACAAGAAATGATGAACCTTATTCGTAACGCGGTATCAGATACTGGTACGTGGTTACTTGTCGACATCAAGGCTCATGACACGTTGAAGGACAACGTCACGAAGAATCCGATGGCTGCGTTGTTGTATGGAATCAGCGTCCTCAGTTGTATGTCGTCGGCAATGTCAGAGCCCGAAGGCGCCGGTTTGGGCACCCTCGGGCTCTCTGCATCTCGTGCACAACAGATGACTACAGATGCTGGCTTTTCTTCTTTTCGACGTCTCGACGTGGATCACTCCGTCAATGCGTTTTATGAAGTCAGGCCATAGCTCATAGTTCTGTTACGAACGGCTCTTTTGTTTTGGATCACCGAGCTTTTGCAGAACGTGCGGTGGTGACGCCGCATCCATCAATTGCCTTCATGATTGTGTATGGGTTGATTGCTTCGCCACCACCAGGATGAATTTCAAGGTGGAGATGTGGTGTAGTGGTGTTGCCTGTCGCGCCAATCGTTCCGATGACTTGTCCGGCGGTCACAGTGGTTCCTACTGCGATGCCGGGGGCGATGGTGTCGAAGTGTCCGTAGAAGAAATACGTTCCATCAGCAAGGGTGAGGCGAACTCCATTGCCCGACAGTTTGTCCCGGCCTACATGGTATGTGCGAGTGATGGTTCCGTCAGCAACGGCGTACACGAGATTGCCTTTTGGAGCGATGATGTCGACACCAATGTGGAGGCGACCTGCACCGCGTGGATCGTGCCATGTGTCGATAAAGGAGCAAGGACCCTGCACTGGGAAAACATTCAATTGCATTGCAGGAGCTTCGATGAGCCCCAGCTTGTATGCAGTTTGTGCATTCATGACGCCAGTAGCAGTCATGGCATTGAGACGCTGAAAACGCTTAATTGCTGTAGTGGTTAATCGACCAAAGATTCCGTCTGCGCCACCTTTGATTTTGATGCCAGAGGACACGAGTGCTTGTTGGAGTACGCGCACGCGATCGCCACGTTCGCCACGTTGTGGCAATGAATCAATAGTGAATGCGACTGTGGTCGCTGTCGAAGTTTGAGCTGCGGGAGCTTGTGACGCTGGCGCAACAAGACCAAGCGCAGTAGCGGTTGCTTCATCAAGAAGACCATTTACTGTGAGTCCCTTTGCACGTTGGAAATCTTCAAGAGTGCGGGTTACTCCGAGACCAAATACACCGTCAATGCCACCACGCACTGGTGTACCTGCAGCTTCGATGGCTTTTTGTACTGCAATCACTGCATCGCCTTGCGCACCACGTTGTGGAAGGGTGTCCATGGTGAAAGGGAAACTGGTGGACGTTGGGGCAGAAGAGGGGGCCTCAACATTGATCTTCAGGACTTTTGCCGTGGCTGCGTCAACGCGACCAGTCACCTTCAGGCCGACCACTTTTTGGAAATTACGCAGAGTGGTACGTGTGTTCTGATCGAATACCCCGGTGGCTCCACCGCGAAGAGTGAATCCATTTTGCATGAGCGCATTCTGAACAGCGACCACGATGTCGCCCTTGTCGCCAAAACGGGGAAGGCGAACCGGAGCATTTTTCGTCGAAGATTTTTGCATCGATGACTTGCTGCCAGTCGATGCATCAGCCGAAATGGCTGGCGAGACACCAACGAAAAGAGCCACGGCGACGAGGCAACCGGTGGTCATGCGAACGATTTTTTGTGTGTGAGTTGTGGGGGCCATTTCTTGCTCCTTGTGTGATCCGGGTAAGGGATCGGCAGCACGGAGCAGAACTTGAGGGATTTCTCACGGAAAATGTTGATGTCACTACTCAGAGTGACAACGGTGGTGATCTAACCACAAAAAGTGGTGAGACTTCGCGAGAACGAGGCGATTACCTAGCGTGAAATAGGGTGGTCCCATGGTGAGATTGTCGAAATTGTCCCGATCTGTAGAGGGACTGCGGGTCATCGTGACCGGTGCAGGAAGCGGGATGGGTCGAGCCACCGCTCATCTTTTTGCCGATGAAGGAGCCCGTGTTGTGGTGGCGGATCGCTCAGGTGAGGCGGTCTCTGTGGTGGTGTCAGAAATAGAAGGGGCTCATGGCGAGGGAGTGTGTGTGGGGATAGCTGGTGACGTGTCGGATCCTTCGGCTCGCCAGGCAATCATTCAACGTTGTCTCGACTCCTTTGGCGGGTTGGACGTGTTGGTGAATAACGCCGGGATCAGTGCGGTTTCGTCGGTGTTTTCTGAGGAAGACGATTTTTTGCACGCGTGGGATGCAACATTGGCCATCAACCTGTCGGCTCATGTGCACTTGGCACGTCTCGCAGTTCCACATCTCATGACGGCGCCGAATGGGGGACGCATCATCAACATCGCATCTACCGAGGCGATCGTCGCGACCCCAGGACTGGCGGCGTATACGGCCGCCAAGCACGGTGTTGTCGGGCTTACGAAGAGCTTGGCCGCCGAATTGGGCCGCCGACACATCACCGTGAATGCAGTATGTCCCGGCCCTATTCGCACAAACATGACCGCAGACATCACAGAAGATGCCAAAGAGGTGTACGCAAGGCGTCGTGTGCCCCTACGCCGGTATGGAGATCCTGAAGAGGTGGCTCATATGACCGTGAACTTGGCAATGCCATGTTCATCGTTTGTGAACGGAGCCACAGTGGTTGTTGATGGGGGAATGACGATTAAGCATTAGTTTTTTGTTATGGCGTTACGGGTTTCAGATACCACGTTTCGTCGACTCACTGCTGCTGCACTTGCGTCACTGTGCATCATCGTTGTGTCTGGCGCTGCTGTTCGACTGACGGGATCTGGGCTCGGCTGTGAAGATTGGCCGAATTGCAACTCTGAAAAATTGATTGATGTGTCGTCTAGTCATACGGCAATTGAGCAAATCAATCGTCTGTTCACAGGAGTGGTATCCGTTTCGGTGATTCTGGCAGTACTTGCCGCACATGGCATTCGTCCTTTTCGACGGGATCTTGTGTGGCTGGCATGGTCGCTTGTGGTTGGAGTTCTTGCACAGATTGTGATCGGTGGAGTGGTGGTGCTCACCGGCTTACATCCATTATCGAACATGACGCACTTTCTTGTTTCTATGGTCTTGGTGGCATGTGCCCTTGCGTTGCATAAACGTGCGTTGGTGCCGGTAAATACTCCGTTTTTTCGTACGACCAGAACGTATGTGGATCGCTACCTAGTTGCGATGGTGATTGCATCTGCGGTCACCATCGTGTTGGGAACTGTAGTAACTGCAACAGGTCCACACGCTGGTGATGAAAATGCACCTCGTTTTGGATTCGAGTTACGCATGGTTGTTCAAACACACAGTGTGTTTGTATTGCTGACGCTGGCATTAATGGTGCTCTTGTACATGTCGATTCGGTCATTGCCTACGGGGACCATGCGATCCAATTTGGACTCTGCGATGAATACTCTTGTGATTGTGACGCTGACACAAGCAGGTGTGGGGTATTGGCAATACTTCACGGGAGTACCTGCCGGGTTAGTTGCACTACACATTGCAGGCGCGACCGCTTTTTGGTTGGCTACATGCAACCTGGTGCTGCAGTCATCTTCCGATGTAGCGCAAATAAAAGTGACTACGTCTGAAACCGTGTCTTTGTGATTCAGATACTGTGGCGTTGCAACTGATTCACACGATCATGAAATTCTTGCGCCGTTGACCACAGGATGTCTTGCACTGACTCGATCGAGGTGATTCGCCCACACACTTGACCTGTGAGCGCCACTGCAGCCTCCATGTCGCCACCGAAATACAGCTCTTGTGCGCGTGACAATTCTTCCATGCCGAAAGAGTCTTCACGCTCGAGTCGCGTGGTGCGTTCGGTGCGCAGTGCACGAAGTGAAGGCTTACCAAAGCGATTCAAAAAGACAGTGTCTGTCTCTGCGGCGTTAACAATCGCATTCTTCCAGTTGTCATGGACGGGTGACTCCTTCGCAGACACCATTCGTGTTCCCATCTGAACCCCGTGGGCACCGAGAGCAAATGCGGCAGCCATGGACACACCATCAGTAATTCCACCAGCCGCAATGATTGGCACGTTCACGCGTTCGGCGACGAGAGGCAACAACACCATTGTCGAGACATCGCGGGGATTTTTAAAGCCGCCTCCTTCAGCGCCTTCCACTACAAGTCCGTCAACGCCAGCATCAACCGCTTTCAATGCGGAGGCCAACGTGGGTACCACGTGAAAGACGGTGAGTCCGGCGGATTTGAGTTTCTGGGTGTACTTGGTGGGATCGCCAGCCGAAGTGGTCACAAATGTGACACCTTGTTCAATGACGAAATCAACAATGGCTGGATCGCGCACGAACAATTGGGCGATGTTCACTCCGAATGGTTTGTCGGTGAGTTGTCGCATCGTGGCGATCTCTTGTTTCACTTCATCAAGTTCACCAGAAGATGTTTCAATGATTCCTAATCCTCCGGCATTCGACACCGCAGAAGCTAACTGTGAACGCGCAATCCAGCCCATAGGTGCTTGCACGATTGGGTATTCGATGCCGAGTTTCTCACTGATGGTGGACCGAATAGGGGCCGGTTTAGTAGTCATGGTGCTGTTTCTTTCTGATTTTTAAAACTAGTCGTTATACAGATGGTCGTACAGATGGTGGCAGTCATTAATTGTAAGAACACTTTTATTGGTGTGGTTCACATTGACTGTTGTGATACTGGTGTTTTCCACTTTCATCCACAGTGACCGAGGAGTGTGAAGAGATGCGGCGAGATAGGCGTTGATTACTCCGCCATGGGCAACAACTGCAATGGTCTCACCGAGATGCTGAGCTGCAATGGCATCAACGCGTGTAGTGACGCGCGTGCGCAATTGTTCGTCGGTTTCGGCATTTGGTATGCCGTCCCAGCGACCAGTTGCATACCAAGCAAGAAATTCGGGATCTTTAAGTGCGGCGCGTCGACGAAATTCACCATTTGACCAATCGCCAAGGCGTACCTCTTCGAGATCTTCGTACACGGTGACATCGAGATTGTGATGTGCTGCTACATGATGGGCGGTACGGAATGCGCGTTTTAAATGGCTTGAGTACACCCCGGATAAAGAAACTCCAGAGAGTCTTTCTCCCAATGCAATTGCTTGTTCGATGCCTGACTCGTGTAGGTCGGGATCGGCGCTCTCAGGACTACCTGGCACAACATTTGCCGAACGTCCATGGCGAATCAAGAGCACCCGGCAAACATCACCGAGTACCGCATCAAGAGTGGGTTGGGCAACGCTTGTTGAGTCGACATGATCAGCCACGGCGCCATTCTCTCATGCCCGCGTATGCATTCTTCTATGCAGGGATAGTTGTACCGCTACGGTTATGCCATGACGACACAGCCCGAAGTACTCCTTGAGGTCTCTGACCACATTGCCACCATTACCTTGAATGCGCCGGAGCGAATGAACACGATCAGTGGCCCAATGCTTGATCAACTTTCTACCGCATTTCTTGAAGCTGATCACAATCCAGATGCGCGATGCATCATCTTGACTGGTGCAGGCCGTGCCTTCTGCGCAGGGCTAGATCTTGGTTCACAGTCGGGCAAAAGTGAATCATTGGGAGTTCTCGATGGTGATGGCAGTGCCAACATTGTGGAGTTCGATTTGCGGAATGCTCCGCCCATCGTGTTGCACGGTATTGATACACCGGTGATTTGTGCACTGAATGGTGGTGCTGCTGGGTACGGTCTCGACATTGCACTGGGTGCGGACATTCGAATTGCGTCTAATACCGCCAAATTGGCGCCGGGGTTTGCCAAGCGGGGCATTCTGCCAGAAAGTGGTGGTACATGGTTACTGCCACGCATTGTTGGATACGCCAAAGCTGCTGAGATCTCATTCACTGGGCGCACCTTGATGGCACAAGAGTCGTTGGAGTTGGGTTTAGTGAACCACGTGGTGGCTCCAGAGGAACTGATGACATTTAGTCGTCAACTGGCTTCGGAAATCGCAGCCAATGCACCTCTTGCTGTGCGCGCGATTAAGCGAATGATGAGGGCTGCAGAAACAGAGACATTTGAGCAGAACGTTCACCACGTGTTTTTGCAACTATTGCCGCTGTTTCGTACAAAGGACTTCCGAGAGGGAGTCGCTGCGTTTATGGAAAAGCGCGAACCTGATTTCAAAGGTCGCTAATGGACCCATTTGTCACGCTCGGCATCTCTGCAGATTCCTCAGTGGATGTTATTAAAGATGCGTGGCGAGAAAAAGCACGCGTGCGTCATCCAGATGTTGGGGGAACTCATGAAGCAATGCAACAGTTAAATGAAGCGCTTCGCCTTGCTCTGTTAGAAGTGACATCTACTGCGAAGTCAACTTCAGATGTCACAGCACAGTCCGGCATGTCATCGTCTGGCAAAAGGACCTCCTCCGGCGACAAAATATCGTCCGATGTGAAAACAGTGGATACACATCGTTTGTCTCGAGATGTTTCTTCGTTCACAATCGATTGTCTGCCAGTGGAAGCATTTGAGGCATTGCTCATTGCGTCGTCGTGGCACGGAGATGTCGCTATAGATGAGAGTCCCTATGTCTTGGAAATGGTGGTGCGTGATCCATTTGCTTGCTGGGTGCGATTTGACATTGTGCCCGAAGCGGGGGCGAGCATGGTGAGTATCACAGTGTCAGCTATTTCGGGTCAAAGACGTGTGTCTGCCGAAGAGGTCCGTGACCTGTTTGTTGAGTCTGTGAATCAGATCAATTGGGAAGAGCTTCATACATAACGTGTTACTGCTGCTTTGGTGTGGCTGCCTTTTGAAGGCGATCGCGAATTGCAATGCCAAGTCCTTCATTGGGAGGCAAGACTGCGATGATTGCGTCGTAATCCATGTCTTCGGCATGACGCAGATCTCGATACAAAAGTGCGGCATACTCCGCGAGATCATCATGGTGAATCATCACGCTATGGCGGTACTGCCTTTTGTGTCGGGTGAGAAGATCACGGCCTTCACGGGTCGATTCCACTAGCTCTACTGGGATGCGCGGTGCGTAATGAGAGGCGAGCATTCCGGGCGCACGCGATGGTCCCTCGGTATCGGCCACAGTTATCGACAGTATTTTTTCAATTTCAACTCGTGTGATTGCTCCTGGGCGAACAATTTGTGGAGGTGATGTAGTGCAGTCAACGATCGTGGACTCAACGCCGATGTCGCAAGATCCGCCATCAAGGATGAGATCGACCTCTGCTCCGATGTCATCATGCACATGTTGTGCCGTGGTGGGACTGACATGTCCGAATGTGTTTGCAGAGGGAGCGACAACGCCATCGGCAACTCGTGACAAAAGATCTTGAGTGATCGGATGAGAGGGCATTCGAATTGCAACGCTGTCACGTCCTCCCGTCACGATGTCAGGCACGGCAGTAGTGCGGGGCACTAAAAGTGTGATGGGGCCAGGCCAGCACGTCTGTGCCAATTGCAATGCATCGCTGTTAAAGAGGCCCCAATGTTCGATGTCTGCTTCTGGACCGATGTGAACAATAAGTGGGTGATCATGTGGACGCTTTTTTATTTCAAAAACGCGACGAATTGCTGCATGATGGCTGACACAGGCACCCAAGCCATACACGGTTTCTGTCGGGATTGCGACAACACCACCGTGTTGCAAGATGTCAATCGCACGGTCAACATCTGTTGTTATCGGGGCTGATCTAGTCATGAAATGAGTGCGAATCTAACTGTGCAAAGCCAACTGTGTAGAGCATGATGCAAAACAGCCGACTACGCCGACATGACCTCGAGAACCGCATCAATAAATGGAAATGACTCCGGTGTCGCGAAATGGTCCGTATTTCGCAACGTGACAAGACGACCATTAGGGAAAGATGTAGCGAGTTCGTCTGCCGGTCCGGCGAAATCCTTGTCACCAATCACGACGGTGACGTCGTTAGTAATGGCTGACAGTTGGGCCCTAGATAGAGGAGATTGTCGGGGTCGTTTCAAAACTGCAATTAGAGCCGCGGTGTCGTTTCCACGAGTGTGTCCATACTGACGAAATAGCGCTGCAAAAGTATCTGTTTCGTCAGCGCGACCCTCCATACCAGCGATGATGCGCTCAGCTCGCGCGGGATCAGCTTCGTGGAAAACGCCATCGCCAATGCCAGCAAGAACAACCCGACGGAATCTGTGCGGTGCCGCGACGAGCGCAGACAATGTAGTGAGAGCGCCAAGAGAAAATGCCACCACATCAACTGGCCGGTCGGGCGGAAGTTGATCGAGAAGCCATGTATCGAGATGTTCGTAAGCATTGGGATCGTGGGGTTTCTCGGCATCGCCGTGACCTAATAAGTCAATTCCCAGCACTGTGCGACCCACATCTTCAAGAAGGGCGTTAATCCCCGGTTTCTCCCATGTTTCTCGGTATGAGCCTGCCCATCCGTGGATAAGCACAACAGGAGTGTTCGCAGAGTTGCTCATGTTCACACGGTACTCTTGAAATGCTCTATGCGCTTCCTCAACGACATACCCTCACATGATCTGACGTATAACGACGTCTTCATGGTTCCAAGCCTTTCCACTGTTGGATCTCGTTTGGAAGTAGACCTGACGACGCCAGATGAACTCGGCACCAGCATTCCCATTGTGGTGTCAAACATGACTGCTGTGGCGGGACGACGAATGTCAGAAACAGTGGCACGTCGTGGCGGTGTGGCGGTCTTGCCACAAGACATTCCTGTCGACATTGTCGAAATCGTGATTGATTATGTGAAGTCACGTCATCCAATTTTTGAAACGCCCATCACATTGCTTGAAACTGACACATTGGGGGAGGCAATGAGTCTTATTCATAAGCGGGCTCATGGTGCTGTGGTGGTTGTTGATCCCGACAATCGACCCCTTGGGATCTTTACCGAACATGACGCGCAGGGTTTTGATCGTTTTTCTCAGTTGCGCAACGTCATGAATCGAGAAATCTTCTCATTGTCCGATCGCTTATCAGCCGAAGAGATGCACGACAAACTGGCAGAGGAACGTTTAAGTTTTGCCCCGGTAGTGGACGATGACGGTGCACTCGTTGGTTGCATTACGCGCAAAGGTGCGGTGAGAAGCACCATTTATCGTCCAGCAACCGATGCCAACGGTCGTTTACTGACTTCCGTTGCTGTGGGTATTAACGGTGATCCCGCAACTCGTGCAAAAGCTCTTTTGAACATGGGGGTCGATGTGCTTGTGATCGACACAGCGCATGGCCACCAAGGTCGCACTATTCGGGCAATCGAAGAAGTCCGTGCTGTCGCTCCCGATGCCAAAATTGTTGCCGGAAATGTTGTGACTGCTCAAGGCACCAGGGATCTCATTAATGCAGGTGCAGACATCATCAAGGTAGGTGTAGGACCCGGCGCTATGTGCACCACTCGTATGATGACCGGAGTTGGTCGACCACAATTTACTGCCGTCTTAGAATGCGCAGCAGAAGCCGAATCCCACGGAAAGCATGTGTGGGCAGATGGCGGTGTGCGATATCCGAGAGATGTCGCACTTGCACTCGCTGCTGGGGCATCCAATGTCATGTTTGGTTCTTGGCTAGCGGGCACCTACGAATCAGCTGCCGACACAATGCGTGACACCGAAGGGCGCTTGTACAAGGAGAGTTTCGGCATGGCATCGAACCGTGCTGTAAAGAACAGAACTCGTTCAGAGTCTGCTCTCGATCGTGCAAAGAAAGAACTATTTGAAGAGGGCATTAGCACCTCGCGTATGTATTTGGATCCTGTGCGACCAAGTGTTGAAGACATCATCGATCAAATCGTTGCAGGATTGCGTTCGTCTTGCACTTATGCGGGCGCCGCGACTGTTCGTGAATTTCAGGATCGTGCAGTGGTTGGACTACAAAGTGCTGCCGGTTACGACGAAGGACGTCCGCAGGGCACAAGTTGGTGAGTGTGCGTGTCATCGCGATAGATGGTCCTGCGGGTGCTGGAAAGTCAACGGTGGCTAAAAAGGTCGCCGGTGTAACGGGTTTGCCGTATCTCGATACTGGGGCAATGTACAGATGCGTCGCGTTTGCAGTAATCCGTGATGGCGTCGACGTACATGATGTGAATCGTGTTGGTGAGTTAGCTGAGACCAGCAAAATTGTGATTGAAAAAGACAGCGCCGTGATCAACGGTGATGACGTGAGTGATGTCATTCGAGGGCACGAAGTGACTTCAGTGGTGAGCATTATTGCTGCCCACTCCAGTGTGCGTGCAGCGATGAGGGAACAGCAACGTGCTTGGATCCGTGCACATGGGGGCGGTGTAGTGGAAGGCCGTGATATCGGAACTGTTGTCTTCCCAGATGCGATGGTGAAGGTATTTCTCACTGCGTCGCCGAAAGAACGTGCTCGCCGACGCGTGTTGCAGTCTGGTGGTGACGTGGATCTTATTGAGAAAGCCATTGCTGAGAGGGACCACTTGGATTCATCTCGTGAAGACAGTCCGTTGCGTCCGCATGAAGACTCGATCATTGTTGATTCAAGTGCAATGCCAATTAACGACGTGGTTGAAGTCATTGCACAGATTTTTGAACAACGTGAGAAAGAGAGCGGTCGTGGCTGAAGTTGATTCCTTTTTGGCAGGTCAATCCATCGGAAGTAAGGCGTTCTATCGTTTCTGCCGAGCAATAGTGCTTGGTTTGTCGTTGATCATGTTTCGCGTGAAAGTTGTAGGTCGCCACAACATCCCTCGTACCGGAGCTTTTGTCGTGGCTCCCATTCACCGTTCTAACATTGACATTCCATTGGTGGGTTTGATCACCACACGTCGTCTTCGTTTCATGGGGAAAGACTCATTGTGGAAAAAGAAGCCAGCTGCAATGTTGTTATCTGCGCTCGGTGGTTTCCCTGTGACCCGTGGAAGTGCTGATCGTGAAGCCTTAAAGCGTTGCATTCAGGTGCTTGAAGCAGGTGAACCACTCGTGTTGTTTCCTGAAGGCACACGGAAATCTGGGCCAACTGTTCAGCCGCTGATGGATGGCTCGGCATACATAGCGGTGAAGGCACGAGTCCCGATTATTCCTGTCGGTGTCGGCGGAACAGAAGGCGTCATGCCAAAAGGTGCGAAGTTTTTGCGTCTGAAGAAATGTGTGTTGGTAGTGGGCGAGCCCATCAGTGTTGCACTTGACGCCGAAGGTCGGGTACCTCGCTCAGCTGTCAAAGATGTCACGACTCAACTCACCACCGAGTTGCAGCGACTTTTTGATGATGCAAAAACACGGGCAGGCGATTGAGTGCGCGTGATCATTCGCTGAAGAATGCTGCGAGAAGAGACAGCAGCGTCATTGGATCTTTCGCCCCACACATCTCTCGAGCGCTGTGCATTGAGAGCTGCGGAACGCCAATGTCGACAGTGTCTATTCCCAGGCGTCCAGCAGTGATGGGCCCAATTGTTGAGCCACAGGGTATGTCATTTCTCGTTACAAAGTTTTGGAGATTAATTGTGTGTTTTGCTGCGAGTGTTTTCACATATGCAACTCCGGTAGCGCTTGATGCGTAGCGTTGGTTTCCATTGACTTTCAATGCAATGCCCTGATTCACGATCGGGGCATGGCGAGGATCATGGCGCTCTTGATAGTTCGGATGAAGTGCATGAGCATTGTCGACTGACAAAGCCATAGAGGCACGAAGTGTGTCTGAATGCTGTGAGATGTTTGAACCGTCAGTTATCGACAACGACGTCAAGACATGGTCAAGAAGTGGTCCATCGGCGCCCGTCGTGCTTACCGAACCCACTTCTTCATGATCATTAAGTACAACGACCGAGATGTAGCTCTGTGGCTCAACGCTGACGAGGGCGTGGATCGCTGCCCAGCATGACACTTGATTATCGAGTCGGCCGCTAGCCAAAAACGATTGGTCGTGTCCGAGGAGAGCGGCCGGTGTGTTGTCAAAAAGGTGCGCATCGAAAGCGGCAATGGCTGACGTTGCGACTCCAGTGTGTGAGCTCAACCACTCAACAAAAGAGAAGTTCGTGCCGGTCGCCCACAACGGCATCATGTGAGTCTGCTTATTAAGTACTAATCCTTTGTCGTTGACCTCACGGTCAAGGTGAATAGCAAGTTGAGGAATGCGAGCCATGGATTCGCCGACATGGAAAAGATGTTGTTCTCCATCGCTAGTGACAATACGTCCGGCGATTCCTAGGTCGCGGTCAAGCCAAGAGTTCAATAACACTCCGCCGTAGATTTCGACTGCCAATTGACTGCATCCCGCCTGATAGAGATCAGGTTGAGGTTGAACCCGTAAATTTGGGGAATCGGTGTGTGCGCCAACTACATGAAACGGCGCACCATTATGGGTTGCGCGGCGCCAAGCAACGATTGCACCATCACGACGAATAAATCCCCGTGTTGGCAGTTCGATACCTAGCTCGGTCGTCTCAAGAAAGTTGGCATCGGTGAGAGTGCGTGCTGCGAGATCAACGACATGAAAAGGCGTTGGACATGCATCGAGCCACTGTCGTAGCGAATCGATAGTTATATCTGGTCTGCGAGATGTAGATGTCATAGAACGCGTACCTGCAATTTCTTCACGCACTACTGTCGTTGGCGCGTAGTTCAACGGCATCACGTTAGGGCATCAATGACCGATTCTTCACCCACAATGTCCATCACGGATTCGGGTATTGCCTTTAGCGATACAGGTCCTAGAAGCGACATGGCCGTTGTCTTGATCCATGGTTCGCTTGATCGAATGGCAGGAATGGCCCATGTAGCGCGCATTCTGCAACGCCAATGGCGTGTCATTAGATACGACCGTCGTGGCTATGGACGATCGCTTTCTCACGATGGTCCGTTTCATGTGTCAGATCATGTGTCGGATCTTTGTGAGGTGATAGACACCGCTGGACATGTTTCACAGGCGCTATTGATCGGTCATAGTTTCGGGGGTCATGTCGCACTCGCGGGTGCCATTGCGTGTTCGACTCAAGTTATTGGGGCTTCAATATACGAATCTCCACTGTCGTGGATGCCTTGGTGGCCAGGCACCACGGCAGGCAACCAAGCGATGGCGACAGACCCCGCAGAAGCAGCGGAGGTTTTTATGCGTCGACTAGTGGGTGACAAGAAATGGGATTCTCTCCCGGAACCGACGAAACTTGCACGTCAGCGTGAAGGGGTTGCACTGGTCGGTGAGTTGACGTCATTGCGATCATCTGCGCCATACGATTTTTCGGACGTCTTAGTTCCGGTGTTGTGTGGATACGGCGAACTAGGAGCATCGAGACATTGCGATGGCGCACAACACGTTGCACACAACGTGCGACACGGAACGTTAGTGATGATCGCTGGAGCAGGCCATGGAGCGCCAACTTCTCATCCGCAAGAATATGTCGATGCCATAGTGATGCCACACATTGTCGCACTATGAGCACCTTGTCGCACTATGAAAAGTGCAGCGAGCTGTTTGTTATAGGTCGGGGACGTCTACTTTGACATCCTGCCCAAAGAAACGACACTGGATGGTTGAGATTTGACCAGATGCTGCTTGCTCTTGAACTTTGTTGGCGCAGTCATCAATTGCTGCTCTTTGGCTGAACACCGCAATTGCAATAGCTAAGAGCACAACAGCAGAGATGACCTTGCCCACTATGGAGCGCACAATCTTCAGGAGGATGAGCCCCACAACAATTACGCCAATGCCCACACCGAGTGCGATATTTTTCACGAGTTCTGCATCAAGAGAGCCTGAATTTCCGCCCATGCCCGTACCCTAGATGCCTGAAACGTCTAAGCGTGGTCTTTATGTCTGGTTCCGATTTCACCGTAGCAATCCTCATTGGGGGAGATAGTTCCCGCATGGGGACTGATAAGGCGCATTTCGAAGTCGATGGTGTCGCCATGGCTGAGCGTGTGGGCAACGCCGCTCGCGAGGCAGGGGCAACTGAGGTTCTGTTCGTCGGTGGTACACAGGCAAAGTCAAAGAAGCTGACGGGTACATGGAAAAAGGACGCATATCCAGGTGAAGGCCCCCTTGGTGGTGTGATTACGGCATTGCGCGCCGCGACACATAACAATGTGGTGGTGTTGTCATGTGACATGCCGTTTTTGACCCCAGCGGTTGTGACAAGTCTTGTCCGCGGTCTTTCTGATGCTCAAGCCGCAGTCGGACGCACCGATCGATTGAATTGGTTATGTGCGGCGTGGGATACCACAGAGTGTCTCAAAACTTTGGAATCTGTGTGGAAGCGCAAGGAACGAGCGGTACATCGTGCAGCTGTGTTGTTAGATGTCATTGAAGTTCCCGTTCCTGCTGTTGCTGTACGCAATATCAACTCCCCGGCTGACCTCGAGCCAGCCACCGAAGAATGACCAATCGATCATCTGTCAATGATCGAATCGAGTGGATCGACACGGATCTCGCGCTACGAGATTTTGTCTCATTCGCAGTAGGTCATAGCGAGTACTACCTCGACACAGAATTTCACAGAGAGCGCACGTATTTTCCGCGCATTGCTCTCGTTCAAATTGCAGTTGATGATCGACTTGCAATTATTGATCCTTTAGCGCTCGACATCTCATTGCTGGGACCTCTTCTCACATCGCATTCATTGGCCGTGGTGCATGCCGCACAGCAGGATCTCGACGTGTTGTCGTATGCCTGTGGTGCGATTCCTTCAAAGTTGTTTGACACACAGTTGGCAGCAGGATTCCTCGGGCATTCAACACCGTCCTTAACGTCGTTACTGTCGACGTTTCTCAAGACCACATTGCCTAAAGGGGACAGATTGACCGATTGGTTACGTCGTCCTCTCACAGAAAATCAAGTGACATATGCGGCAAATGATGTTGCCTACCTACCTGAACTGTCTGCATTGGTGTCTCACCAATTGCACGAGCGTGGTCGCTACGTGTGGGCACAAGAGGCGTGCGAGGAATTGAGAACTCGTCCAACTGGCCCTGGTGATCCCATGAATGCGTGGCTACGGGTGAAAGACGTTCGTGGTCTGCGTGGACAGTCTCGTTGGGTGGCCCAATCACTTGCAATGTGGCGGGAGAAGCGAGCTCAGGAACTCGACATACCAGTTCGCCATGTGCTGTCGGACATTGTCATTGTCAGTGTTGCTTCACGTATGCCTCGAACTGCTAATGAACTGGGGCACATTCGCGGACTTGATGACAAACTCGCTCGTGGTTCAGTAGGTACAGCGATTCTGGATGCTGTCGCCGACGGAATCTCCCGCGCCGAGGGGGATTTGGCATTTCCCACGAGCGATGGCGATGATCTTGATCGCAGTTTGCGGCCCGCGGTGACATTGATTTCGGCATGGGTGAATGAGTTGGCTCGACAGCAACACATCGACCCTCAGTTACTTGCAACAAGATCAGACATAGTTGATTTATTACGTCATGCACCCAATGCGAGGCTGATGGAAGGCTGGCGCGCTGACATCGTTGGAAACGATGTTGAGGACCTGTTGCAAGGCAAGAGGGCCCTCTCATTTGGACCACTCACTGGAGGCGCTCGAGGGCTTCGTCTGGTCGATACCCCAGAGGGCACCTGAAATGCCGTACAAATGGGGCTATTGGGCGATACAATAAACAACGATCGTCCATAGGCACTTGTTGCCACTCAATGTTCGGAGACCGACCGTGAAAAAGGGTCGACATCGCCGGTTTGAAGAAGCCCGGAAATTAAAGCAAGCTGGTCCTACTGCGGCCGACTTAGGTTTTGGAGAATCCTCCCGTACCTCACGTACGGAAGAGGATGAATACGCCGAAATCGCTCAGCGCTACGGCGTGAGTTTTGACGACGATGAAGAAGTCGTCGACGACGACGAGCAGTAGCTCGATTCGTCAATGTAGTTATAAACCCTCTCAATCGTTAGTGATCAATGCCTCATCTTCGTAATGTCGCCCTCGTGGCCCATGTTGACCATGGAAAAACAACACTTGTAGACGCTCTCTTGCGCTCCACCGGCACGTTTGCCGCTCATGAAGCTGTGGTGGATCGCGTCATGGATTCCAATGACCAAGAGCGAGAACGTGGAATCACCATATTGGCCAAGGCCGCCCGAGTCACATGGAAAGACACTCTGATCAATCTCGTTGACACGCCTGGCCACGCCGACTTTGGTGGCGAAGTGGAGCGTTCGCTAGCTCTCGTCGACGGAATTGTGCTGTTGGTTGATGCAGCTGAAGGCCCGTTGCCTCAAACCCGTTACGTTTTATCGAAGGCGTTGGGCTTAGGACTTCCTGTCATCTTGGTGATTAATAAAGTCGACAGACATGACGCTCGTCCTGAAGAAGTACTGACGGAGGTTGAACAGTTATTCCTAGATCTTGCAAATAGCGATGACCAGTTGGCGTTCCCTGTGATCTCTGCCGTAGCTCGTGAATCACGGGCGATGACAGGCATTGGTATGCCTGCTGCGGATGCAGATCTGTCATGTTTGCTCGACTGCATTGTTTCCACCATTCCGCCGCCAAAGGTTGACCCAGACTCGGCCATGACAGCACTCGTAGTCAATCTTGATGCGTCTGACTATTTGGGTCGTCTTGCAGTCGGTCGCGTGCAATCCGGAAAAATGAAAAAAGGTGACACGGTCGCTCTATGGGGCAAAGATGCAACTGCATCGCCATCTTCTAAACATCGCATTGCTCAACTGAGTGTGTTTGACGGCATTGGACGAACTGAAGTCGAAACCATCGAGGCGGGCGACCTATTTGTTCTTGCGGGTATTGCAGAAGTGGAAGTAGGTGACACTATTTCCGCGCTGGAAGTCACCACGCCGTTACCTCGTTTAGAGGTTGATGAACCAGTACTTCGGATGAGCTTTGGTGTGAACACGTCACCGTTTGCTGGACGAGAGGGTAAATATCTCACGAGCCGTCACATTCGTGACCGTTTGAATAAAGAGGTACTTGGCAACGTATCTATTCGTATTGCTGATACTGAGAATGCAGACGTGATGTCTGTTGCTGGTCGAGGCGAGCTGCAGTTAGCGGTGCTTATTGAAAGTATGCGTCGAGAGGGATACGAACTGCAGGTGAGTCGACCTGAAGTAATCACGCGCGAGATCAACGGGAAAAAACACGAACCTCTTGAATCTGGTATGTGTGACGTGCCCGACGAGCACGTGGGCACTGTGACGCAAGCGCTCGCACCGCGAAAAGGCCGCGTGACAGATTTACGTCCAGGCGATCCAGGACGAACGATTGTGTCATTTGAGGCACCCTCACGAGGCCTGATTGGCTTCCGATCAATGTTGATGACTGCCACACGGGGAACTGCACTTCTTCATCAACATCACGCGGGATGGACAGCGTGGGCAGGCGAGTTGCCACACCGTACTGGTGGTGCGATGATCGCCGACCGCCAGGGCTCCACTACTGCATACGCACTCGACAATCTTCAGCTACGAGGCACTTTGTTTGTGCCTCCCGGTGTAGATGTCTACGACGGCATGATCGTGGGTGAGGGATCCCGCGGTGAAGAGATGGTCGTAAATGCGGTCCGGCCCAAAGAAAAAACCAACATTCGTACACACAGCCATGACGATGGTGTGAAGTTGGCCGCGCCTGTAGTGCACACACTTGAAACAGCAATTGAATGGATCGCCGATGATGAGCTGGTGGAAGTGACACCCTCAAAGATTCGTATTCGCAAGCGCCTTTTGAACTTGGAAGATCGTCGGCGTGCCTTTAAAAAACAAAATAGTTAAATCAGTTTTTCGTCTTTGCTTTGGCAACGCGTTTTACAGGGTGAGGGATTGGCGTTGGCTTCGGTTGAGAAAGCAATTTCACAAGAATCTTGTATGACTTTTTCCCCATCATTTCAGTGAGCTCATTTTTAAAGTATTCATAGGCAGGCTCTTTGCCCACAAAGGCGTCTGACGATTCGGTGCACCACCAATGAAATTCATGTCCGCCTTCGCCCCAATCGCGTCGTTTCCATTCTCGGACGATGGAGACCACTTGACCCGATTCTTCGACGTGTTCTTCAAGACGTAGCGGGACCTGCCAACACACGTCGGGTTTCCAATCCATGTGGCGTTCACCTGCTTCCTCTGCTGCAATGTGCAGCGCACAACCCGTGCCACCTTCGAAACCAGGGGGATTGTGAAAGATACATGCACCGTGTACCACGCGTGTTTTTGTGGTGCCGTCATTTGCAGTTATCGACCAGCCTTTTTTCTTTGCGACGTCGTAGTTGGCCCAGTTTTCTGGTGTGAGTCTCTTTGAGGATCTCTTTACTGTCTTCACATCGGCGTCATTGATGAAGTGCGCGCCAAATGAACAACAACCATGCATTAGCTCTGGGGATGGGTCATCGAGGACACCTTTGCAGCCATTGCCGTAAATACACATGTAGTTGGAGCGGAAAAAGGAAGCATCAACCATCCATGTGCGATGCTCATCGGGATCGTCGAAACTTACCCATTCATGTAGGTCTTCTGGTTGTGCCACAGGTGCAACGCTAGTGCGTGCATACATGCAGCGCGTAATACACGGACACTAAATGTCTCTTCGATATGTGTCCGGCAACGTAACGTTGTGATTGAGAGGAGAGTGCATCGTGTCACAGTCACATGAGTCTGAGGACTTTTCCGAGGTAGTCGACCAGTTGCGCTCGATTGCTGACATTTTGGACGAGCGTGCGATGAGCATGCTGCGCGAAACCATTGAGGCTGGAGAACAGAAGCCTTCGGCTAAGGAGAAGAAAGTCATTCAAGCCCGGCGGGCGATCGAGAAGGCAATTTCGCTGTTGCGCTAGTTACATCTGGAGCGGTGGCGACTATAGGTCGGTGGCTTTCGCTCTTAAAGCGGTCAGCAATTCATCAAAACTTTTCTGAAATGACGATACGCCTTCACGCTCAAGCAGCTCGGCAACATCTGCGACATCAACGCCTAATGTCTCGAGCTGTGACCATTGATCTTTCGCCTTATCAACGTCAATGTCGATAGTGCGAGCCACGGTGCCGTGATCGGCAAAGGAGGCCACAGTGGCGTCAGGCAAAGTATTGACCGTGTGTGGCCCGATGAGTTGGTCGACGTACAACGTGTCTGGGTAAGCGGGATTCTTTGTGGACGTGGACGCCCACAGCGGTCGTTGTACTTGTGCGCCGGCAGTTGCCAGTTTTTCCCAGCGTGGTCCGGAAAACAGTGACTCAAACATGTTGTAAGCCAACTTGGCTTGATTGACAGCTGCCGTACCGCGAAGTTCTAATGCCTCATTCGTTCCGATTGTTTCAAGACGGCGATCAATCTCGGTGTCAACGCGGCTAATGAAGAAACTCGCAACACTGGCAATTTTCGAGATGTCGTCACCTGAGGTCATTCGTTGTTCGAGCCCGTCGATGTATGCGGTCATCACTTCTCGATAGCGATCAAGACTGAAAATGAGCGTGACGTTGACATTGCGGCCCTCAGCGATCATCTGTTTGATCGCCGGTATGCCTTCTTTTGTCGCGGGGATCTTGATCATTACATTGGGGCGCGAAATGCGTTTATCAAGTGCACGAGCAGCAGACAATGTGTCTGTGCCTTTGTGAGCCAACCATGGATCGACTTCAACACTTACGAAACCATCACGTCCGTGTGATGTCTCGTAAAGAGGGGCAAATGCATCGAGCGCTCCCCAGATGTCTGAAATGACAAGTGACCAGTACGCATCTTCTGGTGTATTGCCAGCCCCTATCTCTTGCGTGAACTGTTGGTCATAGTCGCTTGAGGATTGTATGGCCTTTTGAAAAATGGTGGGATTTGAGGTCAGTCCACGGATGCCCGATGCGATGAGTTCGTGCAACTGACCTGTTGTGATGTATCCCCGTTGAAGATTGTCGAGCCACGGACTCTGTCCTTGCTGTTCATAGAGGGCAAGTAGACGTTGAGTCATTGCGGTGACATCACTTTCTTTACGGTTGCAACGACATTTGCAACATTGATTCCCAATTGTTCCATAACAACATTGCCCGGCGCACTTGCCCCGAACCGATCGATGCCAACCATTGCATCTGCATATCGATCCCATCCAAATGTGGTGGCTGCTTCGATGCTGATCACGGGAACGCCGTCGGGAAAAACACTTAGTTGGAAGGATTTGCTTTGTGCAGCGAATCGATCCCATGACGGCATTGACACCACTTGGGCTCGCACAGATTCAGAAGCAAGTGCTTCAGCTGCTGCCACAGCGACGGAGACTTCGCTACCAGTTGCGACGAGCACAACATGGGGTGAGTCAACTTTTTTGAGGGCTGCTGCACCCGTAGCAACAGCGGCACCATCAGTGATAGCCGGAACGTTTTGTCGTGACAAGATCAAAGCTGTCGGGCCGTTGTATTGCAGTGCAGCGCTCCATGCTTGGGCAGTTTCGTTTTGGTCAGCAGGACGAATTACTTGTAATCCAGGAATTGCGCGCAGTGTCGCAAGGTGTTCCACTGGTTGGTGAGTGGGGCCATCTTCGCCCACTCCCACCGAGTCATGGCTGAACACAAAGACACAGCGTGCACCGGAAAGTGCAGCGAGACGAATGGCTGGACGCATGTAGTCGGCGAACACAAAGAATGTGCCACCAACAGGAACGACGCCACCGTGGAGAGCCATACCCACGAGTGCGGCACCCATCGCGTGTTCGCGAATCCCGTAATACACCTGTCGGCCCTCTCGAGATGAGACTGAGAACCCGCTTTGTCCCGAGAGCTTTACTCCGGTATTTCCCGTGAGGTCCGCAGAGCCGCTCACCACTTGGGGAAGCGAGGGAAGTGTGGCATCGAGGACCTGTTGGAATGCAACACGAGTTGCAAGTTGTGAGTCTGATCCAAACTCCGGCAAATCACGTACTGACGGTGGTGAATTCCACATTGTCGCAAACGCTGATCTTTTGTCGGATGGTTGTGTGGACCATGTCGCGTATGCATCAATACAACGTGTCGCACAGAAACTGCGGTATGTGTTCACGATGTCGGCGGGAGCCCAAAATGGTTCGTTGGGGATGCCCATCACTTTTTTTGTTGCACTCACGTGTTCAGCAGTAAACGGATTTCCGTGTGCTTCATGTCTGTCGGTGAAGTCTGGCGATGGGAATCCCACGTGTGAGCGAAGCACGACAAGAGTGGGAGATCCAGTGTGTTCCTTTGCTTGTAGGAGTGCTAACTCGAGTGCGTCACAATCTTCTGCAATTTCACCAGCTTCAATCACATTCCAGCCGTACGAGCGAAAACGAGCAGGTACATCGTCGGAACACGTGAGTGATGTTGATCCGTCAATCGTGATTTTGTTGTCGTCGAATATGCAGATTAAGCGCTCTAGTTTGAGATGGCCTGCAAGCGACGCCGCTTCGTGGCTGACGCCTTCCATCAGACAACCATCACCTGCTATTACCCACGTATGGTGGTTTTGGTTTTCGATACCAAAGCGTGCACGCAAGTGCTCCTCTGCAATTGCCATACCGACTGCGTTTGCAAAACCCTGACCAAGTGGACCGGTGGTGACTTCGACACCCACTGTGTGCCCAACTTCTGGGTGGCCTGGCGTTAATGAATCCCACTGGCGAAAAGATTTGAGATCATTCATTTCGAGTCCGTATCCAGCCAAATACAACAGCGCGTACTGCAAGATAGATGCGTGACCGATCGACAAGATGAAACGATCGCGATCTGGCCATTGTGCATCGACAGGATGATGTTTCATCACTCGGCTGTAGAGAACATGAGCAAGCGGAGCAAGAGCCATGGCCGTACCTTGATGTCCACTTTTTGCAGCCAGTGGCGCATCCATTGCTAACGATCGAATAATTGCAATTGCTGCAGTGTCAAGGCTGGAATCAAGGCGCGGTGCGTTAGTCACGTTCGAATCGTAATCGGTGACCTCTATGTGGGAGATGATCGATGCGGGAGCTACCACATAGATCGTTACGGCCTACGCGGCTTCAGATGTAGATTGCATGCTTTTTGCGCGAGCAGTGAGACGAACGTCTGTGAAACGCAAGTGGGCAAGGCGAGACCACGCAAGAATTCGAACTACCCACCATCCAGGGTCAAACTCTGAACGTCGATGAGAAAGACGCGGAGATGAGGGTGCAGCGTGATGATTGTTGTGCAGCCCTTCGCCCATCGTGAGAAGTGCAAGCCACTGCAAGTTGGTGGCACCGTTCGGGTACGTGCGACGTCCAAAGCGATGACCAATGGCATTCACAGCTGCCGAACCAGCTAGGTAGAAATTCATGTGCACCACCGCCGCAATAAGTCCAGCGATAGGTCCAAAAACGACAATGAGCAGCACAATTCCGACTCCAAGTCCGAGGAATGCTCGGTTAAAGAGTGCCCGATCCCACGCGTCATAGGGCAGATCTTTGGCGTACTTGTTGAGGAGTTCTTCATCTTTTGCAGCAGCCCGATACAGCGCAACGTTTTTCATCTGCACCGTCACCCAACCCAATAGAACGGGCGAATGAGGATCACCCTCAATGTCGGTGTACGCGTGGTGTTTGCGATGAACCGCAACCCATTGGCGTGGACGGATGCCGGTAGTGATCCATACGAACAGTCGGAAGACAAAAGTGGCAGGTTGACGCAGTGTCAATGCACGATGACTAAGTGCTCGATGTAAAAAGACAGTGGTGCACGTGTTGGCAACGATTGAGACGCCAAGCCCAACAAGAGTTCCCAACAACAATGCTTGAAGAAACCAGTTCATTGCGAAAGTCTAGTGCGCTACCTACCGGTAGGTAGACACAGGTGTAGCCTGTGGATTATGTCATCGGTCGCCCCTTTGGTCGAGGCCCCCCTCCCAAGCACGAGAGAGCAGATTTTGACGGAGGCTCTGCGTTGCTTTGCTCATGCCGGATACGAGGGCACTTCTCTTAATGACATCGCCGCCGGCGTGGGAATTCGCCGTCCCAGTCTCTTGCATCATTTTCCCAGCAAAGAAGCTCTGTATGGAGATGTGTTTGAGACTTTGTTGTCGGATTGGTTGGAACGCATCGCTGATGCGATCACCAGTACTGCAACAGGGTGGGAGAAATTTGAAATTGTGGTTCGTGCCGGGTTCGAACTGTTTGAAGAGAATCCCGACTATGTGCGCATCATGAGACGAGAGGCTTTGGACGGCGGCACTCATCTCGGTATTGATCTTGCTGCTGTGATCAAACCGCTGTTTGATGCGTCTGTGTCATACCTCGAGCGGGAAATGTCTGCTGGAACGTTTAGGTATCACGAACCACGTCATTTGCTCATCACTGGCTATGGTGCGATTTTGACGTACTTCAGTGATGCTCCATTGATAGATGGACTGATCACAGAGAGCGTGCTCAGCAGAGAAGCCGTATCAGATCATTGTGATGCTGTTATCAGCTTCTTTCATGCGGCTTTGGTGGGATAAACATCGCTACCGTAGTGAGGTGACTTCTCAGAACCCCGCTTCGCATTCAAGTGATACATCACGAGGTGCCACTCTTTCAGAGACCGATTCAAAGGCATTATTGGCTCCACTTGGTGTTCCTTTTGCACCTGAACGTGTGGTGTCTACGGCGCAAGAGGCCGAAGCGGCAGCTGCGGAGCTTGGCTTTCCTGTTGTTGTCAAACTTGGTGGGGACGCGATTGCACATAAGACAGAACGCGGTCTAGTGCGCTTACGTCTTTCAGATGCTGCAGCGGTGTGTGACGCAGCAACCGACCTACTAGCGGCTGCTCGTCCAGAAGATGGAGAGGTTCACTTACTAGTGGCACCAATGGTGCACGGCAATCGTGAACTCATCGCTGGTGTCGTGGTTGATCCACAATTTGGTCCAAACGTGATGCTGGGTATTGGTGGCATTTTTGCTGAAGCCATCGCTGATGTCGCGTTTCGTCCGATTCCTCTCACTGAAAACATCGCGCGCGCGATGGTGTCGTCATTGCGTACACAAAAAATTCTCGGTGAATTCCGTGGTGAGTCAGCTGTGAACGTCAACGAGGTCGTTGCCTGTTTGATGGCGTTATCGCGGGCAGCCGAGACCCACACCGACATTGTGTCGATCGATATCAACCCAATGATTATTACCCCAAGAGGATCTGTAGTCGCCGTTGATGCGCTAGTCGAAAAGGGTGCGCGAGAGGTAGTCAGCACAGTGCAACGTGCGCCATACAGTGACGAGCAGTTCCGCGCGTTATTTGAACCGCGTGGCGTTCTTGTGACGGGAGCGTCTTCTCATCCAGGCAAATTTGGTTTCGTGTCGTTGCACAACATGTTGGCAAGTGGATATGCAGGTGGGGTCTACGGAACAAACCTCAATGGTGAGGAAGTGTTGGGTATTTCGACAGTTGCCGATATTGCGCAGTTGCCGGAGAATGAGATCGATCTTGTTTTTGTGTGTACACCTGCTTCAGCGAATCCTGATTTGCTTCGAGCCTGTGCAGCAAAGGGAATTCAAGCGGCATTTCTTACTTCTGCGGGATATGGCGAAGCCGGCCCAGAAGGCCAAGAGATGGAGCGCGAACTTATTGCACTCGCCGACGAATTAGGCATCTTGCTTGCAGGCCCAAATGGACAAGGAGTGGTGTCGACACCAGCTCATCTGTGCGCACAAATTGTGGCTCCTTACCCACCGGCAGGACAGATTGCAGTTGCGAGTCAAAGCGGCAACTTCGTATCAAGTTTTATGAATTACGCACGTCAAAGCGGCGTAGGCATTAGTCGTGCAGTGTCAGCGGGCAATGCAGCTGCACTCGGTGTTGCTGATCTCATCGAGTGGTACGCAAATGATGACAAGTCGAAAGTGTCCCTTGCATACATCGAAGGCATTACCGACGGCACATCGCTCATGCGTCGCCTTGGCCAATCGACGAACCGTAAGCCAGTGGTTGTGGTGAAAGGTGGTTCTACAGAAAAGGGTGCACGTGCAGCGGCTAGTCATACTGGCGCACTCGCTGCAAACGATTCGGTCTTTGATGGAGCATGTCGCTATCACGGAATCACGCGTGCAGCCAATGTCGAGGAAGCGTTTGAAACCGCCGCTACTTTTGCCACTCAGCCGTTGCCACTAGGCCCCAACGTTGTGGTGTTGACGACTGCCGGTGGATGGGGGGTGGTGACTTCTGATGCGATTGCAGATGAAGGCAGCCTGCAACTGCTTGCGTTACCCGATGATTTAAAGGCAGCAATCGACGAGAAGTTGCCGCCACGATGGAGCAAGAACAACCCCGTTGACTGCGCTGGCGGCGAAACCCGTGACACAATTCCAGAGGTCATGGGTCTCATCGCAAATCATCCACAAGTGGACGCGGTGATCTATCTTGGACTGGGTATTCAAGCGAACCAAGCGCGCCTGATGCGCGAAGGTCCGTTCTATCCCGATCACGGATTAGAACGCATTGTTCAATATCACGAACGACAAGATGCTCGCTTTGCCGAAGCTGCTCACGAATTGGCGGAACACACCGGCAAACCAATCCTCGTATGCACCGAGTTGTCACTAGCTGACCCCAACAACCCAGGTGTAGTGGCAGTGCGTGAGTCGGGTCGACTGTGTTATGCAAGTGGTCATCGTGCGGTGAAGGCACTCGGTCATTTGTACAGATACGCGGTACATCGCGGTGTCGCAAAACGATAAAGGGATGGTCATGCGTCGCGCGAGTAATCCGTTGCGGGTGGTGATTGCAGCTGGCGTTGTCGGGACCGTTCTTCTCGCGATCCTCATGGTATGGCTCGGCAATATTGCATCACGATCAGAAGCGCTCGCTACCAAAGAACCTATTGCCCCTGTTTCAGTGTCCGTGCTGTCGGTACGACGTCACCCAGATGTGCTGTCGCGGACAACACGACTGAACACGGTTCAATCGGGGATGGATGCTTTTGTGTCAGATCTGCCCAGCGGCTCGTGCACATCCATGACTTGGCTCAACAAGACCTTGACAGCAACAAACATGAATGCCACTTTGGTGCCGGGTTCGCTTGTCAAAGTGCTGACTGCGGTTGCATCGATGGAGATTTTGGGACCAGATTTTCGTTTCGTCACAGAAGTGCGCGGTTCGATTGTGAACGGGGTTGTTGCAGATCTGTTCATCGTCGGTGGGGGAGATCCTGTCCTCGTTCGAAGTAACTACCCAGCAACAGAGAAGTATCCGACTTTGTATGGAACGACACTCGACACCTTGGCCGACTCCGTTGTTGCTAGTGGAGTTAGACAAATACTGGGTGCAGTTGTTGGTGTTGAGAGTCGTTACGACACTGCACGTTTCGTGTCGGTGTGGCCAGAGACGTTCAACGGTGTTGAAGCAGGGCCACTTGGGGCGTTGATGTCAAGCGATGCAATGGTCGGTTCAACGGGTATGCGGGCAAATGAGCCGGCAAATGGCGCTGCATTGGATTTCAGTTCGTTACTGGCAGCGAGAGGTGTCTCTGTGACTGGATCTACGCGTGTTGGTCAGTTACCCGATGGCCTTACTGTGTTGGCCACAATTGAGTCGGCGCCTCTTTCAGAGATTGTGAAGGAGTTACTGATTAACAGCGACAACAACACGGGGGAGTTGTTGTTAAAAGAAATGGGATTTAAAGAAAAAGGTGAGGGGTCGACAGCTGCCGGAATCACCGTGGTTCAGGAATTTCTAAAGCGCGAATATTCAGACCACACTGCTTTGTTGTCTGATGGTTCAGGACTATCTGCTCAGAATGGCTTTACGTGTTCTTTCGTGATGGACGTATTGTCAGATCACGAAGAATGGTTGTTGCCGTCGTTACCAATTGCAGGTGAATCAGGAACATTGCGCGACATGTTTAGAACATCGCCGATTGCTGGCATCATGCGTGCGAAGACAGGAACATTGTCCAATGTCAAAGGTCTTGCCGGTTATGTTCCAGTAGAGGGTGACGATTCTGTGCAGTTTGTCCTAATGATGAACGCACCATCTGTCGATCAACAATCGGTGTTCATGCCACATTGGAATGATCTGGCAGAGGTGACAGCGCTTGCATCGTCGTCTCCGTCTGCATCTGAACTCGCACCATAGGTAGTGAGATGAAGATCGCGATGTTTCCCTTGTCGGGAGTGTTTGTTCCCGGAGATGAGGTGTCGTTGCGTGTATTCGAACCTCGGTATGTGGAGATGTGTCGGGACCTATTGGCTGGCGAGGATCTTGTGTTTGCCACGGTGATGATCACTGCAGGCTCTGAGGTGGGTGGCAGCGACAAACGTGGCGACATAGGAACACTGGTGGGAATCGAACAAATGTATGCAACCGACGATGGCGGGTACGTCGTGTTTGGTCGTGCTGGGTCTCGATGCACTATCACTGAATGGTTGCCAGATGATCCGTATCCATCAGCAGAGGCAGTTGTGATGGCGCCTCTTACGGTGCAACCTGACGATCGCGACGGTGTGTGTGATCGTCTCACGATGTCAGCTCAACGAGTTCGAAGCCTTATCTATCAACTTACTGAGCAGCGTGGTATCTCAATGGAGCCTCTCGTAGAACTGACAACACTCGCAGCAGGGCAATGGACTCATGACATTCAGCACGATGATGCTGTTGATGCAGCCTTTTGGTCTCTTGTGCGACACACTCCGTGTGGCCCTCATGATCGGTATGTGTTGTTGCACGCCAGCAATGTAGGTGATGGTCTCGACATCTTGGACCGAATATTGGAGCACGTCACTGAGGTCATTACGTTTCAAGCATTTCCTTCAGATTGAGACGCCTTCGTCAGGGTGCAAACAGTGCGAACGCCTGACACAATAGGCATGTGGTCAAAGGCTCTAAATTTGCATTTCTCAAGGGTTCACCCACCACGTCTGATCACGTCTCTGACGTGGTCGAGTCGGTGAAACAGTACGCCCGTCAAGAGACTATTGAACCGCTTCGTGGGGCACTTCGTTGGCTGGCATTTGGGATCGCCGGCGCGTTGGCTATCGGGCTAGGTCTCGTCCTTGTTGTGTTGGGAGTTCTTCGTTTGTCACAAGATCTCTTGTCTTCTCAATTGAATGGTGCATGGACTTTTGTGCATTACGTGATTGCTGCTGTCTTCAGTCTTGTTGTTGTGGTACTTGCGCTCAGTCGAGTACAAAAGAAATCTCTTAACAGAGGAGGTCAATGATGTCCAATGCTCCAAAGATCACCCGTGATGATCTCGAATCAAAGTTTCGTGCACTTCAAGCAGATATACAGTCGCGAACACTGGGAAAGAAAGAAAGCATTATGAGTACGTTGGCTATTGGCGGCGTAGTCGTAATGGTGGTGTCGTATTTATTTGGCCGTCGTCGTGGACGAAAGCGCGCTGGTCGTGTTGAGATACGTCGTTTCTAGTATTTCTCGATTTATTGTGCGCCGATTTCGACGTCGCTTGCGACGCTCGGCGTTTTTGCACACATATCTCCGGCCGTATCTTTTACTGTGGGGCGCATACAAATGGTTCATGGCGTCACGACGTCGGTCGTATCGAATTGATGTGAAGCGCGGCGAGACCTTACATCTGGAAAGACGATGATTGAACAATCATCACCCGAGCGGGTATTCCGCTCGGGTGAAAAGGCAATGTTTCTAGATTCAAAGTCGCGTCGCTATCTCGTGACATTAAATGAAGAAGGCGAGTTTCATAGCCACGCAGGCTACGTGTCGCATCGTGATGTCATCGGCAGACCTGAAGGGGTCGTTCTCGAGTCAACAAAGAGTGCAAAATACATCGTTTTACGTCCGACTTTGGAAGATTTTGTAGTGGAAATGCCGCGAGGTGCGCAGGTGATTTATCCAAAAGATCTCGCGCCCATTTGCATGTTGGCCGACATTTTCCCTGGAGCTCGCGTGTTCGAAACAGGCATAGGTTCTGGAGCACTGTCAATGACCATGTTGCGTTGGGGTGCCCATATCACTGGCCTTGAATTGCGTGAGGACTTCTTGAATCGCGCCAAGTCGAATGTGCGATCCTTTCTTGGGGAAGATGCCCTGTGCCACTACAACGTGTCATTGGGTGACTCGTACGAGGGTGCGCCCGAGGGAAGTTTTGATCGAGTGGTACTAGATCTTCCAGAACCATGGCAAGTAGTGCCGCACGCCGAGCAATGTTTGGTACGTGGTGGAATCTTGGTCGCGTACACGCCTTCGATCATTCAGGCAAGCCAAGTACGCGAAACACTTGGCAAGCAATGGGTAGATCAACGCACACTCGAAGTCCTGCACCGCACGTGGCACATTGAGGGAAACGCCGTACGACCTGATCACCGCATGGTTGCACACACGGCTTTTCTCACTGTCGCGCGATTTGTTGGTACGCGTTAGTTATAGATCAGGGTTCGATAAAGATGCACTCGCCGGGGCATTCCTCGGCAGATTCAATCACTGCATCAAGCATGTTGTCGGCGAAGTTTGCCAAGCCTTCAGCACCCTGTGGGTTGCCTTTGGCAGTTGCAAAAACTTTGTCGCCCTCTTTGACGTATGCGAGACCATCGTCAAGAAGAGTGAAAACATCCGGTGCGATTTCTTCGCACAATCCGTCGCCAGTGCATAGGTCCTGGTCAATCCACACCTTCATGGGTTTTCCCTTCGTAACGTTGGTTGATACGCGCTCACTCTACACAAGGACCCCCACTTAAGGCAGGCTTCATTGGTCACATTTGGGGTGACAAGAAGACTGAAACAGGAATAGGGTGTAGTCGTGGCTGGCAGTGACGATCCGAGGATCGATGAACTATTGCAAGAAGTGGCCGATTTGCGCGAGCGTCTGTCGACCTCACCTCGTCGTGAATCTTTGCTAGAAGAGCGATTGCTGGAAGTAAAAGGGCAATTGTCTCGCGCTGTCGCTCACAATGAAACGCTGACCCGAACATTGCAAGAAACACGTACTCAAATCGCAACGTTACGTGAAGAGGTAGCCAAGCTCAGTAAACCCCCCACCGCCTATGGGGTGATACACGACCGTAACGACGATGGAACGGTCGATGTAGTGGTGAACGGTCGCAAGATGCGAGTAGAGGTACATCCAGACATTGAAATTGACGAAATTGAGCGTGGTGCAGAGGTGTCGCTCAACGAAAGTTTCAATGTGGTGTCTGTTCGCCGTTCCGAGTTGGTCGGCGAAATCGTGTCATTGAAAGAAGTGCTAGAAGACGGCATTCGCGTTGTTGTTTCTGCGCGTGGGGATGAAGAGCGAGTCTGTGAATTGTCCGATTCATTGCGGGGAACGTTCCTTCGCTCTGGCGATTTACTTCGTCTCGATACCCGGTCTCACCTTGTTCTTGAGAAGTTGCCTCAACCAGAGGTTGACGATCTGTTGCTTGAGGAAGTGCCAGACGTGGCCTACGAAGACATCGGTGGACTCGACGAACAGATCGAGATGATTGCCGATGCAGTGGAGTTGCCGTTCTTGCACAGTGATCTTTTCGCAGAATACAAATTGCCTGCACCGAAAGGAATCTTGTTGTACGGCCCTCCGGGTTGTGGCAAGACTCTCATTGCAAAGGCTGTAGCAAACAGCCTTGCCAAAAAGGTTGCGCACAGAACAGGTGACGATAAGGGTCGCAGTTACTTCATCAATGTGAAGGGCCCCGAGTTGCTCAACAAGTACGTGGGAGAAACTGAACGACAAATTCGTTTGATCTTCCAACGTGCCCGAGAAAAGTGCGACGAAGGTTGGCCTGTCATTGTTTTCTTTGACGAGATGGATTCGATGTTCCGTACACGTGGTACTGGAATCTCATCCGACATGGAGTCAACGATCGTGCCACAGTTACTTGCAGAGATTGACGGAGTCGAGGGTCTGCGAAACGTAATAGTGATTGGCGCAACAAACCGAGAAGATCTCATTGATCCGGCAATTCTGCGACCTGGGCGTCTCGACGTAAAGATTCGCGTCGAAAGACCTAATCGGGATGCGGCGCGTCAAGTGTTTCATCGTTACCTCACCGCCGACATTCCGCTAGACGAGAGCGAAGTTGCAACACTTGGCCAAGGCAATCCAGATCAAGCAATTGCGGCCATGATCGATCGAACTGTTGATGCGATGTATGACGACAATGAAGAGAATCGCTTTCTCGAGGTGACGTATCAAAACGGTGATCGGGAAGTGTTGTTCTTCAAGGATTTTGCTAGTGGTGCGATGATTGAAAACATCGTTCGGCGCGCAAAGAAGTTAGCCATAAAGCGCACTTTGTCTGGCGAATCCCCAGGAGTACGCACTGATGACCTCATCGTCTCGATTCGTCAGGAATTCCGCGAACATGAAGACTTGCCCAACACAACCAATCCTGACGACTGGGCGCGCATCTCTGGAAAGAAGGGCGAGAGAATCATCTTTATCCGCACGTTGATTAATAACGAGAATAAAGAGAGCCCTGGACTAGGCGGACGCGCAATTGAACGGACAGCGACTGGACAGTACCTCTAGGTGATGTCTCATCACATCTAGAGATGCGCTGATAGGGGGAACAATGGCGCTGCCAAAGATTTGTGGTATCGAAACCGAATACGGCATTGTCAGTCGGGGAATGGAACTCTCGCCGATGTTGGCGTCAGCGCTACTGGTGTCGTCGTATTCCGGTGGTGTATCAATCAAAATCGGCTGGGATTTTTTTGATGAGTCGCCGCACATTGACGCTCGTGGTGCCGTGCAAGGAACATCAATTTTTCCAGAAGTTGAAACCGCAATGCCCAACATGGTCCTCACTAATGGTGCGCGCTACTACGTCGACCATGCGCATCCGGAAGTATCAACACCCGAATGTCGTCGTCCATCAGAAATCGTGTTATTCGATCGGGCAGCCGAAGAAATCATCCGAGACAGCATGGCAAACGCAGCTGCAACCATGGGAAATGGTGCCGAACTGATTGCCTATAAAAATAATTCCGATGGCAAGGGAAACAGTTATGGTTGTCATGAGAATTACTTAATCGATCGAACCATTCAATTTGAAAAAGTTGCAAAATACATCGTCTCCCATTTCATAACTCGCCAAGTGTTCACAGGAGCGGGCAAAGTTGGCGTCGAGGCACAACGCGAAGGCGAATTGCCGGTGGCTTTTCAGATCTCTCAACGCTCCGACTTTTTCGAAGAATTCATGGGACTCGAAACCACGTTGAAACGGCCGTTGGTAAACACCCGAGATGAACCCCATGCCGATAATAAGAAATATCGCCGACTCCACGTGATCGTGGGGGATGCAAACATGAGTGAAGTTGCAACATTTCTTAAGGTCGGAACCACAGCACTGATTCTGTCCCTCATTGAAGATGACTGGTATCCCAACGAATGGCAGATTCTTGACCCAGTAGATCAGGGACGCTTTATCAGCCATGACGCCACCATGAACCACAAGGTGACACTGGCAGAGGGCGACAAAGTAACAGCGCTCGATTTTCAAGAGATGCTGTGGGAGCGAGTGCGCGCATATCTTGATTCAGGAGTCGCCGACCCAACTGGTGGCGATGCCGAGCTCATCATGTCGAGATGGGAACAGGTTGTCACCGGATTACGCAACGATCCGCAAAGCGTGTCTCATGTGGTTGATTGGGTGGCGAAGAAGAATCTCATTGACGCCTATGCAAATCGTCATAAATTGAGTCCGTTTGACCTGAAGTTGAAAGCAATTGATCTGCAGTACCACGACATGCGCGCCGAAAAATGTCTTGCGTTGCGAGTGGGTCTGGAGACTTTTGTTGATCAAGCAGATGTTCGACGAGCAATGACAGAGCCGCCTGAGTCGACACGTGCATATTTTCGAGGCCGCTGTGTATCGAAATGGCCAAACGAGATTGTGGCTGCTAACTGGGACAGTGTGGTATTCGACATTGGGGAACCAACGCTGAAAAGAGTCCCAATGATGGAGCCGCTAAAAGGCACGAAAGACATCGTGGGGGATCTCCTCGATTCGGTGGACTCTGCGTCAGATCTTCTGCATCACCTGCAAGACGTGGAGAGCACTCACGCATCGCCAGATCCGGGTTGGTGACTTGCCGGCTCGCAGATGCGTGAGTAGTTGGCTACGGTAGAGACATGGCAGAGAGAACTCAAAAACAACGCTCCACGCCCGCTCAAACTCCGGAAGTAACTGAAGAAGTTCAGCCTTCCTCCGAGAGTGGTGAAAAAGTGAAGGCCGATCTTGATGATCTGCTGGATGAAATTGACGATGTGCTGGAGACAAACGCAGAGGATTTTGTACGTAGTTATGTACAAAAGGGTGGCCAGTAGTACCTAGCCTTTTGTATTGATGTCGCTTCCTTTCTTTTCTCCCTCCGACAGTCCCGGCCCAAGTTTTCTCGACTTGGTACAACGCCACGGATTGCAACCTTCTGTCTCTGTTGATGTATCCGATCTGAACATTCCACACGCCACCACGTGTGTGGCGCTGCGGTACCTCGATGGAGTGGTGATGGCAGGAGATCGTCGCGCAACCTCTGGCAATTGGATCAGTCATCGTGCGATGGAAAAAGTGGTGCAGGCAGACCAGTTCAGTGGTGTTGCCATTGCAGGCGCTGCTGGTCCCGCAATGGAAATGATTAAGTTATTCCAACTTCAGTTGGAGCACTACGAAAAGATGGAAGGCAAGCAGTTAAGCCTTGAAGGCAAGGCCAACCAATTGTCGGTATTGGTGCGTAACAATTTGCCTGCTGCCATGCAGGGACTGATGGTTGTTCCGCTGTTCGCAGGGTATGAACCACGCGATGGCATAGGACGCTTGTGGGATTATGACGCAACAGGTGGTCGATACGAAGAGCGTGAACATGTCGCTATTGGTTCTGGTGGCATGTTGGCTGGAACCGTGATCAAAGTGGGTTGGCGCAGCGACCTGACACGAGATGAAGCTGTGACACTTGCATGTAAAGCACTTTGGGAAGCAGCAGAGGCGGACTCGGCAACAGGTGGGCCGGACGCATTGCGTGGAGTCTTTCCAATTGTCGCATCTATTTCAGCCGATGGATGGAAAAGCTCCAGTGATGAAGAATTGTCGACGGTGTTCGAAGCCATTGCAGAGGAGTTCAAATCGCGATGAGCATGCCTTTTTATGTTCCACCCGAACAACAGATGAAAGATCGCGCAGACTTTGCGCGAAAAGGAATCGCAAGAGGACGAGCCTTAGTTGCTTGCCAGTACGACAATGGCATACTGCTCATTGCTGAGAACCCATCAAGCACCTTGCGCAAAATTAGCGAAATCTACGACCGCATTGGTTTCGCAGGTGTGGGAAAGTACAACGAGTTTGATCAGTTACGTCAGGCGGGTATTCGCGCCGCTGATATCAAGGGATATCAATACTCGCGTGCAGATGTTGATGCACAGAGTCTTGCCAACAGCTATGCACAGATCATGGCGCAGATCTTTACCCACGATGCCAAGCCGCTTGAAGTTGAGATTCTGGTTGCTGAAGTAGGTCTGACAGGCGATGGAGATCGGCTCTTCCATTTACTGTATGACGGCACAATTATCGATGAATCAACCGGTTACACGGCTCTTGGTGGCGATGCAGAAACCATCAACACACGATTGAAAGAGTCGTACGACAAGGACGCCATCCTGGACACGGCGCTCAAGCACACAGTCGCGGCTTTGGCCGGCCCAGAGCGAACTTTGAGTGCAAACGAGCTTGAAGTCGCGATCCTTGAACGATGTGATCGTCGGCGCTGTTTTCGACGTCTCCCAGATGAGGAAGTGACGGCACGTCTTTCGTGACATCTGCATTGCGAGAGAATGTGTGTACTACGGGCAACGTCATGAGTAAAGCGACATGAGTGAAGTAAAGAGCAGACGTATTTACGGTCTCGAAAATGAGTACGGAGTCACGTGCACTCTTCGGGGTCAACGGCGCCTCAGTCCTGATGAGGTCGCGCGCTATTTATTTAGAAAAGTAGTGGTCTGGGGGCGCAGCTCAAACGTCTTCTTGGAAAATGGAGGACGCCTGTACCTCGATGTAGGTTCCCACCCCGAATTTGCTACTCCAGAATGTGACAGCGTTTTAGATTGCGTGCGGTTTGATAAGGCGGGTGAACGCATTGTCCATGATCTTGTTCTAAGTGCCGAGGAACGGCTTGCTGAAGAGGGTATTCGCGGCACTGTGTATGTCTTCAAGAACAACACCGATAGCGCCGGGAATAGTTACGGCTGTCATGAAAATTATCTCGTGCGCCGCGAAGGTGAGTTTGAACGCTACGACGAGACGTTTATTCCTTTCCTTGTGACACGGCAGATCTTCACAGGCGCTGGAAAAATTTTAAATACTCCAAAGGGGCCGATCTATTCCATTGCTCAGCGCGCCGAACACGTATGGGAGGGAATCTCGACGGCCACGACCCGTTCTCGACCTATCATCAACACGCGTGACGAACCGCACGCCGATATCGAAAAATATCGACGCCTTCATGTGATTGTCGGTGACTCAAACATGAGCGAATATTCCGCCTTTGTCAAAGTGGGCTCCACTGCATGTGTTTTGCGAATGATGGAACATCCAGATTTTCACCTCCGAGATTTGTTGCTCGAAAATCCCATCCGAGCAATTCGCGATATCAGCCACGACATCACCTGTCGCCGTACAGTACGACTTGCGTCTGGACGAGAAATGTCTGCGCTCGACATACAACGTCTTTATCTTGATAGAGCTCTCGAGTTCGCAGATAGTTACGGATTTACTGACGAGGAGATGCAAGCACTGCACATGTGGGAACATTGCATTTCAACAATCGAAAGAGATCCTCTTTTGCTCGACCGGGAAGTGGATTGGGTGATCAAACTCAAATTGATTTCCCAGTTCATGGAGAAAAAGAATGTCGGTCTCGATGATCCATCGGTCAATGTGCTCGACCTGCAGTATCACGATATTGATCCGGCTCGCGGTGTGTTTAACAAGATGCAATCAAAAGGGCTTGTTGAACAGATGCTAACTAGCGACAGTATCGATCAAGCAAAAGATGTAGCACCCACAACCACACGAGCTCATTTAAGGGGAAAGTTTGTGCGCGCGGCAAAGGCAAAGAATAAGGATTTCACCGTCGATTGGATTCATTTGAAAATGAACGACACAACACAACGAACAGTGTTGTGTAAGGATCCTTTTGCAAACGTCGATGAACGCGTTGAACGTCTCATTGAGAGCCTGTAAGTCCTTTCTGCGGTCAACCGCACTACGGTTAAGGATCTATGAGTGACGCATCTGAGCAACCCTCGCGTTCTGTAGATGGCCCAGGAGTCCCGTGGAGTACTTCGCGGATGACAAAGAGCCTGATGAAGGTGTTGCGCGATTGGGCAATTGTGGTCGTGCTCGCGCTTTTCGCAGCCTTCATAGTCCGCACGTTTCTACTGCAACAGTTCTACATCAGTGGTCCGTCGATGGAGACGACGTTGTTTCAAGACAATCGCGTCTTGGTGAATAAGTTGAGTTATCGATTCACCGACATCAGCCGGGGCGACATCGTGGTGTTCGATCGCGTGACTAGTAATGGTGTCGACGTACAGCATGATGATCTCATCAAACGCGTGATTGGTCTCGAGAATGAGACACTTGAGATCAAACAATGTGTTGTGCACATTAACAACGTCGCGTTGGAAGAGAAGTATCTTGACGATTTCACTCGTACTGAAGAGGATCTCGTGTCAAGATGCCGCACCCCCGACATGCATGCAGTGACTATTCCCGACAATCATGTGTTTGTGATGGGTGACAACAGAGCTGAGTCATTCGACAGTCGATCATTTGGTGCCATCGAAGAGTCCAAGATTGTTGGTAAGGCCTTTGCAATCGTGTGGCCGTTGTCAAAAATTCGTCTGTTGTAGCGTTGAATGTGTGTCGCAGAGGTTAAAAGGATGGTTTTCCAATGACATTGCGATATACGTCCATCATTCGATCGACATAGTCGCTGTACACGGCATCGACGCCCATGCGCAACAGGTCTTCAAGGTGTGATTCGAATTGGAGATCCCAGCTAAACGCGAACACTTCAAATCGGTGCACCATCGTCACTGATCCACCAGTCCAATCGCTGTAATGCATGTTGAGCGCATCAATGCCATGTTGACGCAGTTTGTTGGCACGACGCTCTAGCCCTTCGGAGATTTTGGAGATCCGTGTGGAATCAACCAATCGGACATGGGGAACCTGTGGTCGATGCGCAATCAGGACATCGACATCCCAGTGACACAGCCACGCACGAGAGAGGTCGTAATTGGAGCGACTGAGTACTTGAACGGTGGGTATCAAAGCGCGAACATCTTTGATGTCGAGGCTGAGATCGAAATCGTCGCCACAGGCATCAAGCATTTCCTCCAAACTCGGTATGTGTGAGGGCAGATTGGACCTTGTTATTTCGGCGATGGGAATGCGCCGTAATCCACGTCGTACAACTCCATCATGGTCAAGTACCACGACGTTGTCGCGTGTAAGCCATGCATCGCTCTCAATGCCGGTTGCGCCTAATTTGAGCGCGAGCGAGAAGGCTTCAATAGTGTTTTCGGCAACGTGGGCACGTGCACCGCGGTGAGCGAATGCGATTGGCAGGTCTCGTAAAGAAGGGAGGCGCTGTTGCACCCTGTCAGGCTAGGACACCGCCTCCTACACTGGCGGAGTGTTCAACCTGTCGGGAAGTGAGATTATGTTCCTTCTCCTTGCAGGCCTCGTAGTCCTTGGGCCCGAACGCCTCCCTGGAGTCATTCGTCAACTAGGACGCCTGTATGGCGAGTTGCGACGTATGGCGTCGGGTTTTGAAAGGGAATTCAAGGACACCTTTCAGGAACCAATCAACGAGATCAAAAAATCGGCTCAAGAGTTCACCGATCTGACTCATGACTTCGGCAAGGTCGATACTGAGCCGTCTCCTCCAATGAGTGCTGAACGTTCGACGGCACCACCAGAAGTGATCGATTCAACCGTGCCACAGGTTGAGCAACCAGAGTTACAGAGTGAAGATGTCACCCCGATAGAGGACACAGGGGAGCCACGGTGATGAATAGCTCTGAAATGACAATGGTGGAGCACCTCGGCGAATTACGGATGCGCATCATTCGTTCATTATTGGCCGTTGGCATCGGAATGATCGTTGTCCTTATTTTTTACGATCCGATCAAAGAATTTCTTACGCAGCCATACCGAGATTTGTGCAACGATCGTCAAGATTTTGATTGTGATGGATCATTGTTCGCACTTGGACCATTGGATGGGTTTTCCGCACGCGTACGACTGTCGATCTATTTAGGAATTGCCATGGCGGCACCCATTATTTTGTGGCAGATCTGGCGATTCATCGTGCCTGCACTAGAGAAGAAAGAAAAGCGATACGCGCTTCCTTTTGCGCTGGCAACTCTTGTGTTGTTTATCGCTGGAGCACTTCTCGCGTATTGGACTCTCGACAAGGCGCTGACCTTTCTCGTGACATGGTCGGGTGATGATGTAAACCAGACGTACCAAATCATGTCGTACATGAATTTGGTGATCATGATGATGCTGGCCTTCGGTATCGGATTCCTAAGCCCAGTGCTGATTGTGTTTGCCCAGCTTGTCGGCATAGTAACTCCTCGAACGTTAATGAAGAAGTGGCGATACGCCGTCATGCTCATTTTTGTTGCGGCGGCGGTGATCACGCCGTCTGGAGATCCGGTCAGCATGTTGGCTTTAGCGATTCCACTCACTGTGTTGTATGCACTGGCAGTTCTTGTGGGGTGGCTATTAGTTCGTGGACGCACCCGAACGTCGGTGTAGTTGTGGCGGATTCATTAGCGACGTTTTTGCAGGGTCTCTCATATGAACCTGATGATTTTCAACTGCGCGCGATGCACTCACTCGATCAAGACAACTCTGTTTTGGTCGCAGCGCCTACTGGGTCCGGAAAAACTCTGGTGGCGGAGTACGCGATCCATCGCGCTCGATCTCAGGCATTGCGCTCGTTTTATACGACGCCGATAAAAGCGCTTTCGAATCAGAAGTATCGAGACCTTGGGAAGCTTTATGGGTTTGAACATGTGGGGTTAGTGACGGGCGATAACGCAATTAACCCTGAGGCATCAGTAGTAGTGATGACGACCGAAGTACTTCGCAACATGATCTATGCATCGTCAAACAGGCTCACTCGGCTGGGTGTAGTAGTTCTTGATGAGGTTCACTATCTACAGGACACGTACAGAGGCCCAGTGTGGGAAGAGGTGATTATTCAGGTTGACCCCACTGTGCAGTTGGTGTGTTTGTCGGCAACAGTGTCTAATGCCGATGAAGTTTGCAGGTGGCTAACAACGGTACGCGGCACAACTGATGTCATTGTCGAAACGCAGCGTCCTGTTGAGTTGATTAACCATTTCGCAGTTCACGATGGTGCAAGTGATTCAACCGTTATGCATCGAACTGTGGTCGGCAGTGAGCCAAATCAAGCGATTATCCGATTGCTTGCATCTGCTGGTCGATCACAACAACAGCAAGGGCGGACCAAGGGCCGTCGGACACCGAAGAGATTTGCCACACCATCTCGTCCTGAAGTTGTTGAATTACTCGACGACAACGACATGCTGCCAGCAATTGTTTTTATTTTTAGTCGTGCACAGTGCGAAGACGCTGTGAGTGCGTGCATTAAATCAGGGCTCAGGCTTACTAACCACGATGAAGCAAGTCGTATTCAAGAGATTCTCGAGGACCATACCGCAGGGTTGTCACTTGACGATAAGAACGCACTGTCGTATGACACTTTTTTGTCACAAGTACGCGCTGGTGTCGCTTGCCATCACGCCGGGATGATCCCAATGTTCAAGGAGGCTGTCGAGGAGTGCTTTATTGAAGGTCTTGTCAAAGTGGTCTTTGCTACCGAGACATTGGCTGTGGGAATCAACATGCCAGCGCGTGCTGTGGTGATTGAAAAGCTCACCAAGTACACCGGTGAACATCATTCACTTCTACGCGCATCAGAGTTTGCACAACTTACCGGACGAGCAGGTCGCCGTGGTCTCGACAAAATCGGTCATGCCATCACCTTGTGGAATCCTTTCGTATCTTTTGATCAAGTGGTGGGACTCGCAATGAGTCGCAGTTTTCAGTTGACGTCAGCATTTCGTCCCACATTCAACATGGCGGTCAACATGGTGCGGCGCCACAGTGAGCGTGCGGCCGCGCATCTATTGAATTTGTCGTTTGCCCAATTTCAAGCAGACCGCGATGTTGTGACAGTCGAAGCAAAATTGCAACGTAAACGCGACGAATTGCGGGCGTTGTCTGATGGTCAGTTCACAGATGAAGATCCACCTGAGTTAGATGAGGAAAATGTCTCGTCGACGTCTGCTGGCGCACGGTTTGCAACTGAGGTAGAAGTCGAGATTGCACTCCGCGGGTTGCGTCCCGGAGATGTCTTGATGTGCGATGCGCACAATGTTCGGGGCCGTGCATTGGTTCTTACCACTGCATCACGGAAACAAGGCACAAAACTAGCGGTACTGACTCCCTCGAAAAAGACAATCGATGTTGTCTCGTCCGATTTTCGCTCCGTCCCTGTGAAAGCGGGCCACGTGGATCTTCCCGTACCGTTTGAACCCAACAGAACTGACTTTATTATCGAGGCGCAACGGCGGTTAGTGAAGGCCCGTGTTGAAGAAGTGGCAGGGCGACTAGTGGCGTCTCCACGCTTAGACGCCGCCACAGTTCGCAGTTCAGCGGAGCGTAAAATGCGCAAATTACAAAATGAGATTGTGTCACTAGAAGCGTCAACTCACACGCGCTCTGGGTCAGTATGGGCCCGCTTTGAAGATGTGATCTCGGTGCTCGGTCAACTTGGGTACGTCGATAACTGGCAGCTCACTGCAAAGGGAGAAATGCTTGCCGGAGTTTTCCATGAGTCAGATTTACTCGTAGTAGAGATTTTGCATAGTTCAATTCTTGACAATTTGAGTATGCCCGATCTTGTAGCGGTGCTGTCGTCTGTCGTGTACGAACCTCGGGGAGGTGAAGAAGTGGGCTCAATGCGGGGATTGAATGACACCGTTCGTAATCGGATCAAACGTATTGAGAAACTCAGTTCGAAGCTCCAAGATATTGAACGATCACGCGGGATGGCAGTGCATCGCTCTCCTGATGGAGGTCTTGGGTGGGAGATGTCGCGATGGGCGCTTGGTGACCCACTGTCAAAAATTTTGGATCCGTATCTCACGCCAGGTGATTTTGTTCGCTGTGTGCGACACATGATTGATCTGATGCATCAACTTCAAGCAGTGATTGATCCAAGTAGCGCACTTGCTGATCGAATCACTGAAGCTATTCGTGGTTTGGACCGAGGCGTGGTGGCTGCGTCCGCTGGAGGTGGAGCCCCGTGACCATCGAAAAAGGACGAGAGTGGGGACACAGAGGACAACGTCCGCAGTCAGTACACGTTGTCCATTCAGACGCTGATGTTGTACGCGCCTGGACGCAAGATCCCAACACAACATTTGCGGTAGTGGCAGGCGACCTGCACATGGCTCTTGGGCAACCCAAATGGAAAGACGATCAGACAGAGTGTCAGTTTTTGTCCGTCGATGTGTTTCATGTAACTGTCACGCCACAGCAAGATCACCAATACAGCAAACAGAACAACGCGGGGAAAGAAACCATAGAAACATTTGCCCTATCGTCAGTTCGTATCGGATCGTGGTTCACACGAGGAAGATTCGTCACTGTTTCTAATTGCGGGTTTGTTGGTCGCTACAACATTGCGCCACGAGCGCATCCAAACGACGGCGAAATGGACGTGGTCACGGTGTACTCGGACATGGACTGGAGACAACGCATACAGGCTCGCTCCCGTGCGCGACTTGGCCAGCATATTCCTCATCCCCAAATCTCTATGGAACGCGGTCTGTCTCATTCGTGGCACAAAGAACACAAACGGGAAAGACTGTTTATAGATGGCGAGGAAATGCGAAACTGGGGGTCCGTGGAAGTAACGGTCATACCAGATGCATGCGCTGTTGTTGTCTGAGCGGATCCAGCACCTACGGTGTAGGGAATGGATGCATGGATACTTGACGAATCACCCGGCTCATATCGTTTCGGCGAAATAGATGAACCATCCCTCGGACCTGACGATGTAAAAATCCGTGTTCACGCGAGCGCGCTGAATCACATGGACTTGTGGGTGACACGAGGAATGCCTAAACCCCCGCTGCCACATGTTCCTGGTTGCGATGCGGCGGGAGTGGTGGAAGCCGTTGGCTCACACGTCACAAGCATTCACGTGGGCGATGAAGTGGTGGTGAACCCGGGCGTGTCTCCAATTGAAGACATTGTCGCATTGGGAAATGACTCACCAATGGGCGATGGTTTCATGATTTGGGGCGAACATTGCTGGGGTGGCCATGGCACGTACGCGTTCGCACCCAGTCGCAATGTGCGGCCGCGACCCTCTAGTCGCACATGGGAAGAATCCGCTGCGTTTCCACTCGCGTCACTCACTGCGTTACGAATGTTGCGACGTGCGCGCTTAGAGGCTGGACAAACGGTTCTCGTCGTTGGAATTGGATCCGGAGTGTCTGCTGCGGCATTGTCAATTGCAAAGTTCATGGGTGCAAACGTGATCGCCACAAGTCGAGATGCGGCAAAGCGGGAGCAAGCTCTATCGATGGGTGCAGTGCACGTCGTCGACACCAGTGCAGATAAATGGGGTGTGCAAGCTGATGTGGTGGTGGAAAGTGTCGGACCTGCCACATGGGAGAAATCTTTACGTTCCTTACGACCTGGCGGACGCATGGTGGTCTGCGGCGGAACAAGTGGCACATCCGCCGAAGTCAATATTCCGCGCCTATTTTTCAAACAGTACGAAATCATTGGCTCTTCTATGGGTAGCTACGAAGAGTTTGATCAACTCCTTGCGCTAATGAATGCTGGATTGCCGGTGCACATCGACAGCGTGTTGCCCCTTAGCCAATACACAGAAGCGTTAACTCGTCTAGAACAAGGACAGCAGTTGGGCAAGATTGTGCTGCAGCACTAGGAATGCCGCATCTGAAAATTGGGAGATCACAATGAACGATGCTGAAAAATTGTACGAAAGAGCGTTTGGCATCATTGACGATGCCGCAGCCGATTTGGTTGCCGCAAGTCACCACATCCATGCTCACCCTGAATTGAATTACGAAGAATTCATTGCCTCAGACACACTGGCACGCACTGGTACTCAACGTGGTCTCGCCGTTGAAAAAGGTGTGTTCGGTGTCGACACAGCGCTTGCTGCATCGATAGGCAGTGGACCAACAGTATGCGTGATGTCTGAATATGATGCACTCCCAGCTATCGGCCACGGGTGTGGACACAACGTTATTGCGGCTGCTGGTTTGGGAGCGGCTATCGCCTTATCCCACATTGCACCAGACGCTGGAGGTCGACTTTTGTTTCTCGGAACGCCAGCAGAAGAAGGGGGCGGCGGAAAGATCGAGATGGCCCGTCACGGCGCTCTTGAAGGCGTTGATGTTGCAATGATGGTGCATCCCGCCGATGCCGATCTCACCACCATCGATGCAATAGCTCTTCAGCAATTAGAAGTGCACTACGAAGGGCGTGCTGCCCATGCAGCAGCGGCTCCCCAGCAGGGGAGAAACGCCCTCGACGCTGCTGTTTTGGGGTACATGGCGGTGGCTGCCCTTCGGCAACATATTGCACCCACCGAACGTGTGCATGGCATTTTCATAAAAGGCGGCGATAAGCCAAACGTTGTGCCCCGTCAGGCCGAGATGTTGTGGTACGTACGATCTGATACCACTCGCACTCTTCAGGAACTGCAAAAACGTGTATTGAACGCACTTGAGTCGGGTGCACACGCAACAGGGTGTTCATGCACATCGCGTTGGGTTGGCAACGTGTATGCAGACATGGTCGACAATTCTCCCCTAGGAAGTCGCTATGTACAGCACGCACAAAGAGTCGGACGTACAGTCAGTGTTCCATCGTCAACGACTGCGCGAGTAGTGGGAAGTACCGACATGGGAAATGTGAGTCATTTGGTTCCCAGTATTCATCCCATGATCAAAGTGGCTCCAACAGGGACTGCGATTCACACCGAAGACTTCGCACGCTATGCATGTTCGCCCGAGGCAGACCTTGCAGTTATCCACGGAGCAAAAATCATGGCGTGTGCGGCCATCGATTTCTGGCTGGATGCGTCACTTCGGAGCGATATTCGTGCAGATTTTGTACGAAGCAACCCAGACCCCGACGTTTTGTAAGGGCATCACGTCCCTGCTGCGCGCTGACTTCTAGCATGGACAATCGTGACGGTCTACGTCCCTGAGGATTTCACGCCCGACGAGGCGGCAATACTGCGTCATTATTTCACCAATCTTGACCAGCCGGTTTTTGCACTGGTCAATTTGCCAGAGGTAGTGAAAGGCGCGCTGTTTGCGCGGTATAGCCGCAGTCCAAAAAGTCTGCGCAGATTGTTCCTTGATGAGTTTGTCGGAGATCTCGATATCACAGGTGATGAGAATTACGACGCAACAATTGGTGTTGAGCGTGCTGAAACGCTTTATGAGAAAGTCTTCTTCGAATACGGTGACGATTCTGTCGCGCAGTTAGGTGGAGTACACCTCGCGTGTGAGCAGGCATCAAATGTTCTCACCAAGATCCTTGAGTGGGGCCGCTTAATGAGCTATCTCGAGCAAAGCACGAGATACATCTCCTATGACGAGCGTCTTGGCGGTCGTTACCGTTTTTATCGCGATCCCGACATCATGGCTGGAAAATTTGGCACACGGTACGTGGGCGACATGGATCGGATGTTTGATTCCTACAGCACTCTTGCAACGCAAGTAACCGAACATGTTCGTTCGTCATTTGCGCGCTCTGAAGGCGACAGTGATTTTGTGTTCCGTCAAGCAACCCGAGCAAAAGCACTCGATGCTGTACGTGGTGCGCTTCCCGCAGCGTCATTGTCGAACCTCGGTATCTACGCAAGTGGACAAGCTTTCGAAAATCTATTGTTGCGTATGCGGGCTCATCCGTTACCGGAAGCGCAGCATTACGCAGATCTCATGCTTGAAGAGCTTCGAAAAGTAATTCCAAGTTTCTTGAAACGAATCGACATCGCCGAACGTGGTGGTCGCTGGGTCGATTATCTGCGTACTACACAGTCGTCAACGAGTGATCTGGTGCAACGTTTACTTGGCGACGACATCGCACAGGACGTACCTGAAGTATCGCTGGTGAGTTTTGATCCAGACGGAGAGAACAAAGTTATTGCTGCAATCTGTTACGCGCAGTCTCATCTTCCAGAATCACAAATTATGGCCAAGGTCGCCGCACTATCGACAGAAGAGAAGATGGCGATTCTTCGTGCGTACGTTGGCGATCGTGAGAATCGTCGTCATCGGCCTGGTCGTGCATTCGAGCGTGTTGATTATCGCTTCGACGTGTTGTCTGACTACGGAGCATTCCGCGATCTTCAGCGGCACCGACTTCTGACCATTGAATGGCAACCGTTGACGCCATATCATGGATACACCAAACCAGATCTCGTTGATGCTGGCGGGTGTGGTGATCTGTTTGATGACGTCATGGAACGATCACGCTCGTTGTATGAATGTCTGGTCGATGATTATCCACATCAAGCTCCATATGCGGTGTCGATGGCGTACCGTCTTCGTTACGTGATGCAATTCAATGTTCGCGAAGCCATGCACATGCTCGAATTGCGCTCAAGTCCACAAGGCCACCCCTCATATCGACGTGTTGCTCTCGAGATGCATCGTCTGATAGCCGACCAGGCTGGTCACAAGGCTCTTGCAGCGACGATGTCTCACATGACGACTGAAGCACCCGAACTCGAGCGTCTCGAGTCTGAGAGGCGTGCAGAGAGCCGTAGAAGCGGAACTTCACAGACTCCTTAGAGGGGGAGGACCTCTAAAGTGCTCCAACTCGTTCGCTTGGTGTCCTGCAGGTGACTCCAGTCACCGAACGTGCATTCGTGCATAATGATTTTTCCAATGAATTCGTGCATGTCGTCAAACTTCTGCCTAGTATCCGCGTCCGTACCGTGTTGCACAGTGGCGTGCTGCACATGAGAGAGGGAGAACCGGGTGGCACACGACGACATCGAACCAGAGGAACTGGACGACGAAGTCGGGATTGAATCCGATGATCTTGAGCTCGAAGACGATGAGCTACTGGTCGATGAAGAAGATCCCTTTGTCGACGACGACGATGAAGTTGCAGAAGACGACGAAGACGATGAAGACGAAGTGGTCGTCGAGCGTTCTCGCAAAAAGCGCTCCAACGACGACGATGAGGATGACGATGACCTCATCACTCCAGATGATGTCGAGGAAGACCTCGACAAAATTCTGAAAGACCGCCTTGCGTCTGAAGATGTTGACGAAGACGACGAAGAGGTAGAGGTCGACGATCGCACTACCAATGATGACGCGTTACAACCAAAACGTGCTGACGAACAACTATGTACGAGTTGTTTCCTGCTCGTACGTGATTCTGCGCCGCAGTGTCCCGTTGGCGACGAGCAGTGTCCGATCTTTTCAGTGAAATAATTGTCGACATGTCACAGCGCCTGATTTTTGCGCAAGTTGTGCATGACGTTGAGCGCGAGTTGTTGAATCAATTCCGTGACGCCGCATTAGAAGAATCGTCAAAATATCGCGGACATATGGATTTCCGACCGATGCCATCATCGTCAGATGTTGTTGTCGTTGCCGGTGTAGCCGGTTCGACAACATTCGGATTGCTATCGATGTACGACGTCGGCGAACGCGGTTGGTTTATTGACCTTCTCTACGTTCAGCCAGACGCAAGAGGTGTGGGCATTGGGAGCGCAATGATGGAGGTGGCCCTCGCTGAAATCGCACAACGCGGAGGGTTACGTATCAACGCCGCAGCGCTTCCTGGAGATCGCTCCACAAAGAACCTTTTCGAGCGTCATGGTTTGGTGGCCCAGATGATCACAGTGGGCAAGACACTGAACTAGTGGTCAGCGGCCTTTCCACTGTGGAGAACGCTTTTCGATAAACGCCGTGAGGCCTTCTTTTAAGTCTTCAGAATTCATCACAATTTCCATCGCGGAGTTGCTCATTTTCTTTAGCGTCTCATCATCTTCGTATTGAGATGCATTTACGATTTTGCGACTTTCCCACACAGCAAGTGGGGCAGACGTTGCGATCTTTTCAGCGATTTCAATTGCTGCTTCTAGTGCTTTACCTGGCTCAGTGAGACGATTTACTAATCCGAGTTCGTATGCACGCTGAGCGGGGAGTGGATCACCAGTAAGGATTACTTCCATTGCAGCTGATTTACCGATAGCGCGCGGAAGACGGAACAGCCCGCCGGCTCCGGCAACTAGGTTGCGTTTCACTTCTGCAAGACCAAAAGCTGAGTTCTTCGACGCAACAACGATGTCTGCCGCGAGCACGATTTCGCAGCCTCCAGCAGTTGCAAGTCCATCAACTGCGACAATCACGGGCTTTTTGCGATCGCGATACACAAACCCTGCAAATCCGCCACGTTCAGTACTTAGACCGGAAGCATTACCGGAATTAATTGCTTTGAGATCTGCACCAGCACAAAAGACTGGGTTGTTTTGTCCCTCGGTATTTGCGGTGAGAACTCCACACCACACACCATCTTCGTCTTCTAGACGATCGATACAAGCCTCTAATGCGCTGGCGACATCACCATTGATTGCGTTACGAGCTTCTGGACGATTGAGGGTGATGACTCCAACGGAGCCTCGGCGTTCATAGGTGGCAAATTCGGTCATGAAGAAACGGTATCAGTCTCGGCGTCTTGCGCCTTTTCCGAAACAGGTGCATCATTTTCCACTGGAGCAATATGATCTGTCGACACATCTTGTGATATCGGCTCGTCCTGTTTGGCGGGCGCATCATTAGTTCCGGATTCTTGCTTTTTCCCAGAAGTTTGTTTTTTGTCGGGCACATCTTTTTTGGCGGGTTTTCCAGATTTGACCGCTTTGGGATCACGCTGCACACGAAGTGGACGGGGCGCGGGTGCTTTGGGATCGACCTCAACGCCATACAGTGCAGCAATCTGGGGCATGAGTACACCCAATCGCGTCACTGTTTTCGTTAGATCCGCTGTGACGTTCTCATTTGGCCGCGGAGGAATGACCTGCGCGCGAATCGGCGAGAAGGCTGCGGCCTCCAATACGGTGATCCAACGCTCTGACGGAGCATCGGTGGTGAGGCTGGCTGACGTAGCAGCTGCCAATTGCAATGCAAGATCGGCTGGGAAGGGGACACCGGCTTTGGGAGGCTGAGATGACAACTTGAGCGCACGTACCACGCGACCAACTTCTACTGCAGCGCGAATATCTTGCAACCAGTTATCCAGTTCTGTCTTTTGTCTGTCAGCAAGAGCCACCTTCAATTGGCTCGCTAATTCGCGAGTTGTTTCATCGCGTGCGATGACAGGATCAGCGGCCGCTACTACAACAGACCGAAGATCGCGTAGGTCAATGTCGGAAATGATTTTGGCTGCAGCTTCGCCACGATCACGCCATTCAGCAACACGCAATTTCGGAAGTAACTGCTCGGCCATAGTCACAAGACCGTCTGCGGGGATCTTTTCCTTACCCTCGGCAATAGCTTTCTTGTTTTGTTCTTCTACTGCAGCTCTCACAGCCGGAATGCCGCCCTGCAACACTGTTTCTGCAATCGTTCGTTGCGCTTCTGGAAGCGTCGCAAGCACTTCGTCGACATGGATACGTCCAGCCTTGAGTCGTTTTGGTTTCGGACGCATGGGTACTTCGGGTGGTGTTTCAAACCGTGGGCGATTGGGCTTGCCAGCACTAGGACCTTTTTTGTCACGACGTCCACGTTTGTTGTCGCGATCTTTTTTACTGAGTTGTTTTGTGACAGCCTCAAAAGGTTTTTCATTGGGCAACAGTTGCAAGGTGTTTGATTTTTCTGCCTTTTGTTTTGGAAGGGCGATACTCAATACTCGCGTACCGTCAAGGTCGGTTTCTACCTCGGCGCGCACCACTGCGTGAACAGCGGTTCCAGAGGGAACAAGAGCATCTGATACGACGCCTTTGGGTTCACGCGCTCCTGCAGCGCGCCACGTCCACGTGCCGTCGTCGCGTTTGCTCGTGAGTTCAATCTCTATTCGCCGTGACATAGGCGTGTCACGCTATCTGAGGAATGCCGCCGCCGCCATTTCTGGAAGAGGTGATTGCTACCTTGTTGGGTATGGCAATTTATGCACTTGGAGATCTTGTACCTGAAATTCACCCGGATGCCTATGTCCACCCCGATGCGGTCGTCATCGGCGCCGTGAAGATCGGGGCTCATAGTTCGATTTGGCCACACGCTGTATTGCGTGGTGATGATGGCGAGATACACATCGGGGAGCGCAGCAGCATTCAAGATGGCACCGTTGTACACACAACACCCTGGTCTTTCACAACGGTGGGTAACGATTGCGTGATCGGCCATATTGTGCATCTTGAGGGTTGCATCATCAAAGACGGCGCGCAGGTGTCATCAGGTTCTGTCGTTCTCCATCACGTGGTGGTGGAAACAGGCGCAATTGTCGCTGCAAATGCGGTGGTGCTCAACAACATGCACGTACCATCCGGGGCGCTCGCAGTTGGTGCACCTGCTGTTATCAAAGAAGGTCGTGCACGTGCTGAAGACATCAAGATGAGTGCCGACATCTACGTAGCAAAGGCGGCGCGCTTCAAAAAAGAAATGCGTCGTCTCGACTGAGAACTCCTTTCCTTTTCAACCCGTCATTGCGCGTCATGACATGAGCTCCTCGAAACATTGGCACCTATTGTCACTGTTGGTGCCTCGATCGGAGGTTGAGATAGTTGCTGATTATCTATGGAGTCGGGGAGTGGCGGCCATTGAAGAGATCGACCACGGGAATGACTCCAGTACAGATGTCATTGAATTACGTACCTCATACGGCGACAAAGTCGATCAATTGTCACAAGATGTGACGTTGGCATTTCCTCATGTTCGACTGAAAAAACTAGTTGAAGAACGAAGCATCGCTGATAGGTGGCGGGAATTCGCACAAGCAGTATTCATTGATGAGTCTTTGCGACTTGTGCCTTCGTGGCAGAAAGATGATGTCGCTGAGATTGCTGGTGTGGTCGATATCGCAATCGACCCAGAGGACGTTTTTGGACTCGGGAATCATCCCACAACAATTGGCGCATTACGTTTGGCAAGGAAGTACGTCGACAACAAAAGCACCGTATTTGATTATGGGTGTGGTTCGGGTGTGCTCGGCATTGCGTTGGCACGAACACGAAGATGTCTTGTCAGTGCATACGACATCGCTGACAGCGCCAAAGCGGTCGTTTCCCGGAACGCACACGTGAACGACGTGCAGGTGTTGTGGGTGGCTTCGCCCATGCACGTGCACTATGCATTTGATGTGGTGTTAGCCAACATCTTGGCCCCAGTGTTACGCGAGATTGCAACGAACATTCATACATTGACACGTGTCGGTTCGCTTGTTGTGTTGTCAGGAATGCGCGCAGAACAATGGGAGAGCGTGCAAGTGAATTATTCGTGGTGCGACGTAGTGGACGCACTCACAATTGACGGCTGGATGTCAGTTGTTCTTCGCAGAACGCATTAGCCGACGTTTCGAGCACGAACCCCAATCGGTGCAATCAGTCGATAACCAGCCGCATGGCGTTCTTCTTCAGATTCGCCACCCCAAAATCCGTATTCGCGATTACGGCGCGCGAAATCACGACAATCATCCAACACAACGCAGTCCTGACATACCTGTCGAGCTTGTGCCTCGCGGCGCTCACGTGCTTGCGGTCGCTCTGCAGCAGGAGGAAAGAAGACAGTGGACATCCCACGACACTCCGCTCCATCAGCCCATGACTGGTCGTCCCAAATACGCAACGGAAACAGATCACCTGCAGCCATACAACCCCCTTTGGTCTTGCTGTGTTGTCTCAGATCTCGGTAGAGATGTTCCCCAAAACACCTCTAGACGCAAGAATACTTGACCACTACAGACAATTAAAAAACTGTCGATGTGACCGACGGCTCACCGCATCACAGTTAGGGCTGAAGGAGTACTGCAAAAGGCATCACGATGTCAGGAGCCTGTACACACAAGACGTATGGCTGTGGAAAACCTCGTGATGTCCTCGAGATCGGTGTCCCAAGATGTCATCCATCGCACTTGCTGTAGTGACACGTCCCAGTCCCAAAAGAAGCTCCAATCCTGCAGCAGCGTCTTTGCTGGATCGCCGAGCGTGGGGTACAGGCTGTTCACAATGGGAGGAGAGAGGCATAAAGCGGAGATATCAGACAGAGATGTGAATAATTGCTGAGCGGCAGTATTTGCGTGTTTCGCGGTGCGCAACCACAGACCAGTGCGAAGTGCAACGTTGAACTGCGCCGCACTGAAGCGCATCTTGGATGGCAATTGTGTGTGTTGCTTATGCAAGAAGGCGCCACGCCGGGACGCAAGATGTGGTGCGAGAAGAACAGCTTCAGCATTCAACATTGCATTTTTTGTGCCACCAAAACTCACAGCGTCTACACCGAGATCAAAAGTCATCCTGCGAAAAAGAGAGGCGTCGTTGCCTAGTGACGCAACAGCATTTGCCATGCGTGCCCCGTCAACATGAACACGCATGTTGTAACGATGTGCAGTAGTGACAATTGATCGCATCTCATCAATCGAATACAACGTTCCCATTTCTGTGGGTTGTGAGATTGACACAACTCCAGGTTGAGTGTGATGGACATTGCCTAATTGTCGGGCAGCATTGTCAATGTCTGACGCAGTCAACTTGCCGTCGACTCGCATCACAGTCAGTAATTTCACACCAAGATTTCTCTCTGGTGCTCCCGTTTCATCTACTGCGATATGGGCACTCGAACAACATAAGACAGATTCTGCTTTGTCAAGCAACACAGAGAGAGCAACAACATTTGCTCCGGTGCCACCGAAACAAAAGAGAATCTCAACATCGAGGCCGCACAAATCACGAAACGCCTCAATTGCATCCTTCGTATAGCGGTCATAGCCGTAGGCGAGTGCATGCCCATCGTTTGCCTCAGTCATCGCAATGAGATAATCAGGATGAATACCACTGGCATTATCTGACGCAAAGAGACGATGAGGGGGATCCAGCAATGCCAAGCGTGCACGCATTGTCTCTGAAGATTCCACACCGGGACATTACTGCCACCGTACGATTTACGTCATGACGAAATTCAAGCGTGATGACACGAGCGGGTATCCCCGATGCAAATGGTGCCGGATGGTGCTCCCAGCCCCAGAAGGTCCAGGACGTCCAAAGAGGTTTTGCAGTCAAGCGTGTCGACAATGGGATTGGGTGTCGCGCCAACGTGCAGACGAGTTGGCCTTGTCCGAAAATGAATTGGTCGTAGCTCGCGAAGAAATAGATGCACTGAAGGATCAGATTTATGTATTGGCATGTGCAGTTCAAGATGTCCAGCACGACGTGAACCAGGGTGGGCCTCAGAGCAAAGAGTCACTGCGTGAATGTTTGGACTGGTTGCTAGAGGCGGCAATCCCTATCACTCAATCATCTATACGCCCATAATCTCCGTTATGTAATTAGTACTTATTGAAGAAACGCCAATAACCACAGGGCTTTGACGGTTGCATCGTTTGTTGTCCCCCGTGGGACTGGTCAGGCCGTGTGACCTGCCTGAATGGCTTTCACAAGGTCGACAAATTCAGACAACTCAGACGGCGACAACACGCTGTAGGCATTCACTTGCATCTTTGTGGTGGTGTCTTCCACCGCCTGTCGAGTGGCGGCGAGACCCGACACGTCACCACAGTCTCCTGCCCAACCGAATGCCTGTGCGGTCCGGAGTCCGGCATCCTGACTGCCAGCTCCTGTCACGATGGCCTCCTGCGGTGACATGCAAGTTGCGGCCACTGCACAAATGTGAGCTGAGCCACGCCACTCGCGCATCACATGAAGGTTCTGATACGCCCGAGCTGCGGCACTAGTGGGACGTGGCACCTTGCGCCATCCCGCAAACAGACTTAATCCCGTCACGTCAACGGCATCGATGACCTTCTCGGCCAATTCATTGAAGCGCTCAAGTCCACTCACACCCGCGAGGTGATCTTCGCCGTACGCGCCACATAAGTTGGCATATTGCTTGACCGCTGAGTCAGCATCTGCTGTCTGTCGCGCCATGTCCCACATCGTGCGCACCATGGCGGGTTCGAAGAAGGCAAATGCAGCAGCCACAACGTCGGCGTCAACATTTCCCAGCACTCCTCCCCGCCCGAGGAAATACAGAGCAAAAGGATGTCCATAACCAAGTTCAGTGGCTGCTTCCATGGTCTTTTTGTCCAACATGAACTTGGATCCCAAGTCTCCGATGACTGGTGCGACCTGTGAGATTGCTTCTTGTGCTGTGAGAGTTGTCATGGTCATGACCATAGTGGGAAGCCTGAACCTGTCTCTCACGGGCACTATGGTGTGAGTGCTTTCGTTTGTTTGGGAGAGAGTGTCGTGCAACCAGCACGATTTCCGCCGAAGGAGCAACCGCCCCGGAACCTCTCAGGCACAAGGGACCGAACAAACGGGCAACGCTGGAAAGTTGGAAACTACGGTTTCCCGCCGAAGGGGAAAACTGTCAGTGTGATGGCGACATGTCACCTACTGCAGTGAAGCTCTCAGGCACATGAGACAGCGGGGGTAACCGACCTAATAGACCGGAGACCCCATGACCACATCACCGCAACCTCCAACTGGTGCACTTCCTCAGTTTCCCGTTGGCGAGTTTTCTGTCGAACGCTTTGCAGACCGCCATCTGGGTCTCACCGATTCTGACCGACAAGAGATGTTGGGAGTAATCGGATACGACAGTGTCGACGATCTGTTGAATGACACCGTTCCCCCATCTATTCGTCTGCGCACAAACCTTGCAGTGCCTGCCGCCACCACAGAACAAGCCGTGTTGAGCGAACTACGCGAGATGTTTACTCACGATGTGAAACGTCACTGCTTTATTGGACAGGGATACTACGGAACATTTTGTCCACCAGTTGTGAAACGTAACGTTCTCGAAAATCCCTCCTGGTACACCGCGTATACCCCCTATCAGCCCGAGATCTCTCAAGGTCGTTTGGAAGCATTACTGAATTATCAAACCATGATCTGCGAAGTCACGGGGCTACCTATGGCTAACGCATCACTTCTTGACGAAGCCACCGCAGTCGCCGAAGCAGTCGCAATGGCTCATCGGATCTCCTCTTCGCAAGCCGATTCAGTATTTGTTGATCGCAACACTCATCCTCAAACAATCAACGTTCTTGCTACGCGTATGACACCCATCGGAGTGTCTGTTGTCGTTGATGATCTTTCACAGTATGACGCAACACAACATTTTGCAGTTGTCGTCTCTTATCCGGGTTCAGACGGACACGTGCTGCCCGTACACACCGCACGTTCGATTGTCGATGCTGCGCATGCAGCAAATGCAATTGCAATCGCAGTCACGGATCTCTTGGCGTGCACCGTCATCGTTCCTCCCGGACAAATAGATTTCGACATCGCTGTTGGATCATCGCAACGCTTCGGCGTGCCAATGGGTTTTGGTGGACCACACGCAGCTTTTCTCACCGCGCGTGAATCATTCGCGCGCTCCTTACCCGGACGTCTCGTTGGAGTCAGCACCGACACAGCCGGCCGACCAGCGCTACGACTCGCATTACAGACACGTGAACAACACATCCGTCGCGACAAGGCCACGTCAAACATCTGCACATCACAAGTGCTGCTTGCAAACATAGCTGGCATGTACGCGGTGTGGCATGGCAGAGATGGACTTCGTGCAATCGCGACTCGCGTGCATCGTCTTGCATCAGCGGCTATGACCATCCTTGCGCGTAATCGCTTCTCGGTTGTTCACGGTCAGTTCTTCGACACTGTCGCCATCGACTCACCCCATGCAAACTGTCTGTTTACGAGCGCACAAGATTCGGGCTTCAACCTTCGACGCATCAGCGATACACGCGTGTCGTTTTCACTTGATGAAACCACCACTCCCCAACTGCTTGTGTCGTTGTTGCAAGCCCTGGGAGTTCCCACATCCGTTGAAGACATTGTGTCTGAGATGGCCAATGCCCTGCCAGACAACCAATTACGTCATGACGAATTTATGTCTCAAAGCGTGTTTCATCGATATCACACCGAACATGAAATGTTGCGCTATCTCAAGAGACTCTCCGACAAGGACTTGGCATTAGACCGCACAATGATCCCACTCGGTTCTTGCACGATGAAGCTCAACGCCACCACCGAGATGGAGCCCATCACATGGCCTGAGATTGCCAATCTTCACCCCTACGTGCCCAATGATGAATCCCGTGGTATTCGCACGTTGATTACTGAACTTGAAGCGATGCTTGTTGCCGTCACTGGATACGCCGCTGTCAGTCTGCAACCCAATGCTGGATCTCAGGGAGAGTTTGCAGGACTACTTGCTATCCGTGCGTACCATTTGTCGCGCGGAGATACTCAACGCACTATTTGTCTCATACCCTCCAGTGCTCATGGCACGAATGCTGCTAGTGCGGTGATGGCGGGAATGAGTGTTCGTGTTGTTGCATGTGACGAAAATGGAAACGTTGACTTCGCTGATCTCACGACAAAGGTTGTTGAACACAGCAACCAACTCGCTGCGCTCATGATCACCTACCCCTCGACACACGGCGTGTTTGAAGAGGACGTTGTAAAGATGTGCGACCTGGTCCACGAACATGGTGGTCAGGTGTACGTCGACGGTGCAAACCTCAATGCACTGGTTGGTCTTGCTCAACCAGGAAAATTTGGAGCTGATGTCAGTCACTTAAATCTGCACAAAACATTCTGCATTCCACACGGTGGTGGCGGACCAGGAGTGGGCCCCGTTGCTGTGCGGGAACACTTGGCTCCCTTCTTGCCGGGCGATCCTCTTGTTGCAACATGTGACGATTCACAGGTTGGTCCGGTGTCTGCTTCACAATTTGGATCAGCAGGCATCCTGCCAATCCCTTGGGTGTACATCAGGTTGATGGGGCCAGACGGCTTGTTACGCGCCACATCAGATGCGATCTTGTCTGCTAACTACGTAGCACGTCGACTCCAGCACGCTTTCCCCACGCTGTATTCCGGACGCAACAACACAGTTGCCCATGAATGCTTGTTGGATTTCTCACAGATCACTAAGACAACGGGTGTGAGCGTAGAAGACATCGCTAAACGACTCATGGACTACGGCTTCCATGCTCCCACCATGAGTTTCCCAGTGGCTAACACATTGATGGTCGAGCCAACTGAAAGCGAATCACTCTTTGAATTGCATCGCTTCTGTGAAGCCATGCTGCAGATTCGTCGTGAGATAGACGAAATCACACATGGTGACGTATCGCTTGAAGACTCAGTCCTTCGACATGCTCCGCACACCGTGGAAGACATGGCCGATGGCACCACTCGTTCGTACAGCATCGCCAAGGCCTTGTATCCCCTGCCTGCACTACGCGGACGCACCTATTTCGTTCCTGTTTCACGCATTGATGCGGCGTACGGCGATCGACATTTGGTGTGTAGTTGTGCCCCTATCGAGGAATACGAAAAGAGTCTTTTGACCGATACCGTGTCGGCGTGAGCGATACACCCAATCCCTTATTGGTAAACATCGATCGACTTCTCGGAATGGTGTCGTCTGTCGATCCCATCGAGTGCGGAACGCAAGCTGTTAACAACGCCAAGCGAAGTGTTGACGCCGTGGTCAGCATCGTCGAGAACCTCGCGTCCACACTCGAGAACCTCAACAAGACAACAACGAGGGTAAACGCATTGCTCGATGAAGTGGAAGAGCCACTTCGACGTCTCATGCCACAGGTATCCCAAGGGCTCAACACCTTGTCTTCGCTCGGCGAAGCCTCGGCTGCACTCACTGAACTGGCGAAAGGAATCGGCCCACTCACAGCGCTGGCAGAGAACGCCGGATTCTTATTTGGCATGAAACCCAAAGCACCGTCACCGTCTGAGTCAGTTGCGCCAGACGAGCCACCGGCATAATTACCCGAACATTACGAACGCGAGTAAAACGGCGTTTTCACCACTGTTGCGGGAAGCGTTGTTCCACGAACATCAATGTTCACCGTCTGCCCCACTTCGTGAGTTCCATCGAGCAAAGCAAATGCGATGCAGTGATCCAACGTAGGAGCAAAATTTCCACTAGTGATGTGTCCAATAGGTTGACCATCAGCTGCAGATACTGCACAGCCTTCTCGAGCGGGCCGTCGTCCTTCAATAGAAAGGCCGACAAGATGGCGCTTCACACCGTCTGCTTTTTCCCTCTCCAACGCTTTACGACCACGGAACCGTTCCTTATTCCACGCCACGACCCATTCAAGATTTGCTTGCAACGGTGTGATGCCCGGTCCGAGCTCATGGCCATGCAATGGCAGACCCGCTTCCAGACGCAATGTGTCGCGGGCGCCAAGACCTGCGGGTATTCCACCTTCATTCATCAAGGCTTCCCATAGGGCCAATGCACGATCAGCAGGAACGGCGATTTCGAATCCTTCTTCGCCCGTATAACCGGTACCAGAAACAACACAGCGGGCACCAAGTATTTCAGCGCGAAATACAGCAAAGCGTTGCGTTCGCGCAGCCTCTGGACTGACTTTCTCTAACACTTCACGTGCAGTGGGGCCTTGCAAAGCAATGATTGCTCGTTCCTGTGTGACGTCTTCTCCTCCAAGTGCTTCAAGTACACCATCTGTGTTAGAGGCATTGGGCATGACATCAAATGAATCATCATCACGCCACCACACAATGATGTCGTCAACAACCGAGCCATCTTCGTCGTTGAGCAAATGTGTGTACTGTGCACGACCACGACCAATTTTAAAAATGTCGTTCGATAACTGCATTTGCAGAACGGCAACAGCGTCAAATGAGGTCACACGAACCGTTCCTAAGTGCGAGACATCAAACATTGCAGCACTGGTGCGGCACGCATGATGCTCGGCAAGGGTGCCCGACGGATACGACAATGGCATGTTCCAGCCACCGAATTCCATCATCTTTGCATTCAGACTTTTATGAGCGCTATCGAGGGGAGACGATTTCATTTCGATTAACCAATTATTACGTGTATGTGCTCTGTAAGAACAATTGTCACATTGCGACGCGATGAGGAGATGGTTTTTGCGTGGGCTGCAACGACACGATCTCACGATCAATTTCTTCTCGTACGCCCGACAGTGGAAGTACATTCAATACCCCTTGCCCACCACGAAGAATGTCGATGAGTTCTTCACCATCACACAAGATGACCGAAGACCCCTCAATGACTATATGAGCTGCACTGATATCGCTATCGACATGATTGCGCAGATACGCAAACACATCGCGGACTGATTCCAAACGAATACCGGCATCAATCAGTTTCTTGATGACCTTGAGCTCTAACAAATCGCGATAGGTGTATTGACGCCGACTACCACTGCCTGTCGCGTCTGAGCCACTCGGGCGCATTAGGTCTGTGCGCGCCCAGTAATCAAGTTGACGGTATGAGATGCCAACGATTTGCGCCGCGCGAGTTCCGCTATAGGTCTCATCTGGTTGAAGTGACATGCAAACTCAATCTGGTTATGGACTGGGTGAGCCCCACAAAACTGCATTGGCCCACTCAGTCAAACTACGTAGGTGTAAGACACTACGACCCAACTCCTGCAAGGTCAACGGGCAATGGGGGTTAATCCCCTAATTCGAAATCTTCCGGGCGAATTGTGTCAATGAACTCCTTGAATTCGTCCAAAATTGCAATCTCTGAGTCTTCATCGCTGATCTCACCCACCTCGTCGAGTAGGACTTCAGAGGCATACACCGGACAATCGGCCCTCACCGCAATGGCAACTGCATCAGAAGGCCGACACGACAGTGAATACTGCTCTGCCGCCGTCTTCACCACTAGTTCAGCGAAGTAGGTTCCGTTCCGCACTTCTGTGAGAACAACGTGGGCGATATCTACTTGCAACCGCTCCAATGTCAACACAAATAAATCATGAGTCAAAGGACGCGGCATTTCAGCACCTTCCATCGCAGCGTGGATTGACGCCGCCTCAGGTGAACCGATGAAGATTTCGATCATGCGGTGTGGTGAATCTGCTTCCTTGAGCGTCATAGCTGGGCTATTCGACAAGCGATCTACTCGGATGCCCTCGACAGTCATCAATTTCATTAGTGACGACCTTCCATAAGGCGACTCACTTCTCGTGCCAGCAATGCATCTCGCACTGCACCACCCAATGCTACGAACTCTTCCAACATCTGAATCGCCTCATCGCGTGATGCAGGATTGCGCTGCCTTAGAAGTGGCAAGATTCTCTGTTCAAATAGATTAATTTCACGGTCTGTCGATGTCTTCCAAGTTCGCAAATGACGTGCATCAATTCCGAGTTCTTGGAAACGTACCGCTGCCTCTGCAACTGCTGCCGATTGCGGATCGAAAAATGTGGTGTCACCTACATCATGGCCTGCAATGAGCCCCATACGCTCCAACTCGGCAAGTAGTTCGGGATCCGCGTGCACTTGCTTAAGCAGGTCTTCCCTTGCAAGAGACTCAGTGGAGTCTGCGTGTCTCTTAGCTATCTTCCGGTTTTCTTTTGCCAATGTTGGGGACGCAATTATGTCTTGTTCCAATACGACCAAAGGTTGGTCACCAGGTCCTGGTCGTTCAATGTTATTTGTTGACTCTGTTCTTGGAGACTTATCAGCAACGATTCCGAGCGATGGATCTGCTGCTATCGGTTGTGGACGGGGCACGTTGGTTCGTCCCGAAGGGTGTGACGCTGTACTCGCTTCAGTGACGAGCCGTAGTTCCCGACTGATGTCACTGGTCTCATCTTCAAGTCGATCCTTGATAACGCGCAATGGCAGGTAATTGGTTCTCTGTTCCCGCAAGATGTATTTCAGACGTTCAACCTCAGCCACACTAAAGCGTCGATACCCAGATGCGGTTCTCTCAGGTTCGATGAGGCCTTGGCTTTCAAGAAATCTGATCTTCGAAATAGTGACATCAGGAAACTCATCCAAAAGCAACGCCAACACTTCACCGATGGACAAGAAGTTCCGTTCGCTCACCGCACATCCTCAGCATGCTCAAGAAAAACAAAGCGGTACTTTCCAATCTGCAGCTCATCTCCTTGACGCAGTTCTGCAGAATCAACTCGACGTTGATTTACATACGTACCATTCAAGGAACCGGTATCAGATGCTATGTAGCGGTTGTCATTATGAGTGATTTCAACATGGCGACGCGACACTGTGATGTCATCAAGCGAAATGTCGCTATCTGGATGTCTGCCAATAGTTGTGACGGTTTTGTTCAACACGAATTGTTGCCCGACACGATCCCCAGAACGAATAACAAGAATGCCTTGACCTGGAGCAATCTCATTGAGATTGATGTGCACATCATCGCTTGGGCCAGGAGCGTCAAGGAGTGGGTCCACTTTCGCCAAAGTGATCGTTCGATCGTTGACGACGTCAAGAACCGAGCCACAGGCAGAACAAAACCCTGATGTAGGAGGATTGCGATGGCCACAGCGATTGCAGAATACGTACGACATCGCGATCGTTATGCTCCAATCAATTCGCGATATTGCGCTGGGGTCAACAATTCGCTGACGTCAACATTTGAAGATTCAATCTCGCAGATCCATCCTCGGCCATACGGGTCAGTATTCAAAAGTTCAGGAGATGACGAGAGGTCGTCATTAATTGCGATGACAGTGCCAGCAACCGGGGCATACACATCGTTGACCGACTTTGTGCTTTCAATCTCGGAGAAACTGTCATGTGCATTTACTGACGCACCCGTCGTGGGCAACTGAATGAATACCACGTCTCCAAGCGCGTCTTGGGCATAATCAGTAATACCAATTCGAACCGTGGCTCCAGTAACTTTTACCCACTCATGATCAGATGTGTAATGGAGATCCTCTGGAACGTTCATGACCTTTACGGTAGTACGCGCCGAGACGCCCGTCCCGTTTTCAGATGACGCCGAACAAGTGGCACATATTGGAATAACAATGTGTAGTAACTAAAAATGATGGCTGGAAACACCATGAGCCAACCGGTGGCACCAAGCACCCGCCAAAATCCACCTGCTTCCCCCCCGATCATCCAGGTCACAGCCCACAACAACGCAAAAGCCGAGTATTTACCAGACTTAGTGACGGAAAATCTCTCCATACCAAGCAGAGTCGCACCAATCATCAAAAGAGCGATACCTGCTTCACGCACCAAGATGACGATTGCAATCCAAAATGGAAAATAGTCGTAATAGACGGCGGCTCCTACGCCACCCAAAAAGACCGCACGATCGACGACGGGATCAAGTATTGCCCCAAAGGCGCTCACTTGGTTTAACTTCCGAGCAAGGTAGCCGTCGAGCACATCTGACCAACCGATAACGGCAAGTAGCCACGCTGCAGCCAAAATCCGATCATCTGAGAGCAACACCACAAACCACGGGATTCCGGCTAAGCGCACTATCGATATCAGGTTCGGTACGGTGAAGACGCGCCACTTGTTCACGACCCCATCGTAATGATCATTAGTCTTGTCACATGGCTTTACCTCTAGACGGACAAATCGCATTTATCACCGGTGGCGCATCAGGACTCGGCGCAGCCTTTGCAAGACGTTTGGCTCGCGATGGCGCAATCATCGTTATCAACGACATGAACGCCGATGCCGCTGAGAAGATTGCACAAGAACTCGGTGGTTCGACAGCAGTGTTCGACGTCACTGATAGCTCAGCCTTTGATGCGGCGGTCGACAAAACAGTTGCAGACTATGGACGTCTCGACATCCTCATCAACAATGCGGGAATTGCTCCACCCGATGCGGGCGAAAAATTCGAAGAAGGTGTAGCAAACGAGATGAAACGAATGTCTGGCGACATCTCGGGGATGAAGGCCATGAACTATCTCGTCGATCTCTCTGATGAGAATTGGGATCGAATGATCAAGGTTCACCTGTACGGTGCGTTTTATGGGTGTCGCGCTGCTTTGCGACACATGCAACCGCAACGCTCCGGGGCAATTGTCAACATTTCATCCGTACTTGGCCTGTACACCAACCCCTCAGCACCTGACTACTCAGTCGCCAAATCCTCAATCATCGCTCTCACTAAGGCTGCAGCGTATGAAACCGCCCATCTTGGTATTCGCGTCAATGCTGTTTGTCCTGGATATGTCGATACGCCTCTTCTCACTCCACTCAGTGAAAACATAAAAGCGATGATTACCACCGCAATTCCCATCGGCCGTATGGCACGCGCCGAGGAACTCGCTGAAATGGTCCGCTTCCTCGTGGGCCCAGAAGCAAGTTATTGCACCGGGGAAATAATTAGTGTTTCTGGTGGATATCACGCATGACCACGATTTTCACCAAAATAATTAACGGTGAAATTCCAGGAACTTTTGTCTATAAAGACGAACGCTGTGTCGCGTTCATGTCTATAAATCCAATTGCTCCAGGTCATGTACTTGTTGTTCCGCGCGACGAGATTGACGAATGGACGGATCTACCAACAGTTCTTGCAATTCATGTATTACACGTCGCCCACAGACTGGGTCGTGCGCTTAAAGTCTCGCATCCTTGCGTTCGAGTGGGGCTCATCATTGCCGGTTACGAGGTGGACCATTGCCACCTTCATCTCATTCCCACTCAAACAATGGCTGATGTTGACTTTTCAAATGCAGCAGCCTCAGTGACACGTGAAGAATTAGAAACACATTCTTTGGCAATCATGAAGGCCCTGTCCTCAGTCGAATAGACCCAACTGGCCCTCATCGTCATCGGCTGTCGCCACGATAAGATCGGGGAGATTATTTCGCACGGTATTCACGTCACTGCTCACCCTATGAATGGACAACCGTGGTCCCGCATCTGGGTGGAAAAGGTCTTGTGGGACCTCATCATCTGTGGTCCAGGTCAACGCATCATTTATCGTTAGTTGACACGGAGAGCGATGATGAACACTCTGTAGAGGTTCTTCTGATTCTTTTGTGAGAAGTACTACTTGGGCGCGAGATTCTTCGCCAAATTGCCTCCACACACCAGCAACCCACATTCTTTGCGAGTCCTCCCTGGCAACATAAAAAGGCGTTTTGCGTTTTCCATCACGATGCCACTCATAAAAGCCATCCATCGGTACGACGCATCTGTACCTTGGCAATAGATTTCGAAACATTGGTTTCTCCGCAATGGATTCGGCGCGCGCATTAATAACCAACTGAGAACCAACTCCAGAATCAAATCCCCATCTCATCGTTTCAACGACGACCCTTCCATTTCGAAAACTCACCACTGGAATGACAGTTGACGGTGCGAGATTGAAATGTGGCTTCCACGAATAACCAGGAGCATCGTTTATTACCTGAACAGATGGAACTACTTCGTTAATTTCAAGAATCAACTCGTCCACTGTAAAGCTACGCACGAAGCGCCCACACATCAGCTACCTGGCGAGCTATCGCTGTCTGAAGTCTTGTACTTTCGATACTGCGCCATGATCTGATTGTAAAACGTAGTCACGAAAATAACGATCAACGAGATCCAAAAAAGGAACCAACTAAATCCCTGCAACCGTGACAAAAATGCATCAACCACCTTCTCTGCGGCAGGTCGAGCCTCTGGGTTGGAAATCATGTTTCCGACCGCGGGTCCCACTTGAGACAGTGTCCACACCACGGCGCCAGCGACTGCAGCGAACACAATGCCCAACCGACGAACCGCATGTCGACGACTAGAAGCGATGTAGATGGCGCCAGCCGTCAAAATTGGTGCAGCGATTATAAAAAGCCATAACAAACGCTTAAAGAGAGACAAACCATCTTGAGCAGCGCGCAAGATGTTGGAGGAACTCTCGACTGCATCACCTTCATACACCACCAATTTGCCAAAGTCCTCTGGCAAATCGAGACGATCCAACAAAACGCCTGCCCGCTCGACGTCTTCAACCGCACGCTCGAGCACTACTGCAAGATCTAGAACCACCTTGTTCCCGTCGGTGGATATAGCATCACCAAGAGGACCTTTATTTTCAAGTACCACCATCAGTGTTTTATGCGACCGCTTCACTTGATCAGTGACGACGTCTTGCACCCGCTGGTCAGCAAGCACTGTCTGAACGCCTTCTTCTACGACATTGCGCACCGCCCCCACGAGAACTGGAGACAAGCCTTCTAACTCGTCTGGAAGAATGTTGGAAATAGAATCCTCTATGTCGAGATTGTCCATCAATTGGTTCACGAGATAGCGACTAAGTGCTGCATTGACTTCAGGATCATCCAAGGTTTTTTCCACTGTGGACGAAAACCGCTCACTATTAAAGACTGTGTTATTGACCCACAAGCCAACGCTGGCAAGGAGCAATGACGCGCCAGCGAGAACCGACAGCAACATGGAGACTGCGTAACGCCATGACGACTGGGTCCGAGAATGATTGCGAGTAGGGGCAGTACCCAAAGATTCAGAACGTGGGGACTCGGAACTGGCCGACGATGACATGTCTGTCATTCTTGTCGTTTATGGGCTGAGAAAACTTTTATCTCGCCATTTGATCATGCGGAAAATTCCGAATGATCAATTGGTCGGGCTGGCGGGATTTGAACCCACGACCTCTTGTCCCCCAGACAAGCGCGCTAACCAAGCTGCGCCACAGCCCGATGGTGATTTACCCTACCGCCCCATGGGAGTACGAGAGGAAACGATCACTGAAACAAAACAATCACTCGCCAACCAAGATAGGCAATAAGCAGAAACACTAGAAGTTTGAAATGCCATGGCGCCTTTGTGTCTTCATCTTTACCGGCCAGCTTCTTAATGTCGAGGTTCTCTGCTGTTACCCGACCATGAGCATCTGCAACCAGGGCCACAGTGCCGCAGCTAGGACACGAACCATCATCATTCATTGTTGCGGGTGTCCAATATTTGGCGCACGGCTCACACCAGGGCATCAGCTCCCCTTTTTTCTCACTCGTAACTTGATTGGTGTACTACCAAATTCAAAAGCCTCACGAATAGACCGCTCCAAATATCTTAGATATGGAGCTGGAATTTCGCGATTAACGAACAATGTGAAAGTGGGAGGATCTGTGGCGCCCTGCACCGCATACATCACTCTCGCGCCACCGCCGGCAGGTTGACGTTGCTGTGCATCTGCGATGACGCGGTTGACATCACGGGTGGGCACACGACGTTGATATTGTTCAATCGCGTCTTGCAAAACGGGACGCAATTTGTGGACACCTTTGCCCGACAGTGCAGAAATTTTGAGCACTGGTGAGTCAGCCAAGAAGTGCATCATGCGCGCAACGTCTGCTTCGACGGCCCGACGCGCTTCGTTTTCAAGTAACTCCCATTTATTCAAAACGATCACGATCGGACATCCCGATGCATCCACACGCTCGGCAAGTCGTAGATCTTGACTTGTGACACTTTCTGTGGCATCGATCACTAACATTGCGATGTCGGCTTCATCAATTGCACGAAGTGCCCGCACGAGTGAGTAATACTCTGCGGAGTCGTCAATCTTGCTACGCCGACGCATGCCCGCTGTGTCTACGAAGATCAAAGGACCATCTTCGGTTTCCACCAATGTGTCAATGGCATCGCGAGTTGTGCCCGGCATGTCATGCACAATGCTTCGCTCCTCGCCTACCAGTCTGTTGAATAATGTGCTCTTACCCACATTTGGGCGTCCTACCAAAGCGACTCGGGGCACGCCCTCGTGTTGTTGCGGTTCAACATCGGCTACATCTTCTTCTGTGTATTCAGGCAATCGTGCGATGACCTCGTCAAGAAAATCTCCAGCTCGCCGTCCATGCAAAGCAGATACTGGATACGGCTCGCCAAGACCGAGTGACAAGAACTCCCAGCGCTCCATTTCGCGACGTTCGTTGTCCGATTTATTGGCTGCCAGAAGAACAGGCACTCCAGCGCGACGAAGCCAATCGGCAATCAATTCGTCTTCATCAGTAGGACCAACAGAGGCGTCCACCATGAAGATCACGAGACTGGCAGTCTTCACTGCCTCCTCTACCTGCTTGCTGACCTTGTCTTCCAGTTCATTACCCTTTGGCAACCAACCGCCGGTATCCACCAGAAAGAATCGATGCCCCAACCACTGAGCGAGGCGCGTGTGTCGGTCTCGTGTCACACCCGGGCGATCCTCCACGATTGCAGCTTGTTCACCAATGACGCGATTAAACCAGGTGCTCTTGCCCACGTTGGGACGACCAACAATCACTACCACCGGAAACTGGCTTTCAACATCGGATTGAGTATCTGTGATGTCAGCCATGAGAAACAGACCGCTTTCTGGTGTGGTCATCTGCGACACTACGCATGAAGAGATCAATTTGTGCTCGTAGCGCACTACCGGTTGACGCTATGACACGTACGTTGCGGATTTGGCGAAGGTCATCAATGGTGTAACCATCAAGAAAACGACCATCGTTAAGGCATACGTCAGGAAGTATGTACAACCGGTCTTCTGGCAATAGGTGCAAATGTGATGCGATATCTTCGAATGTCATCAGACCTGCCACCGCAGTATTTCCACCAAAATACTCGTTTGGGATTTCATGTACAGTCACCAACTGGCCATACGAATGTTCCGCCAAATAGTCGGTGATCACAGGTGCAATCACCTGAGTACCGTATGTTCCAGTGACTACTCCAAGCGTATGAGCGCGCTTCCGTGTGGGCGACAGCGACACCTCAGACTCTGTATCAACCTGGCTCATGTCTGTGTTTGCAGTTCGTAGTGACGTATCAATCGCAGGATTAATTGCGCGTACGTATTCCGTACGACGATGTGACTTCGTGGTCGCATCTTTGTCGACTGAAGCAAAAAATCCTCCGTCTCGCATTATCTCGTCATTAGCAGATTTGCTAATAAGCGATTCTTCTGTTAGCAAGCTCGAGTGAGGTTTCACGTTATGAAACGAATCAACAAACTTGCGCACTAGACCCACACCGTCTTCAAGCATTCCAAAATCGTCGTAGATAGATGCATCAGGCACTTGTTTGCCTGCGACGAGATACAACTCATCAGCTGCATGTATAACGTGACGACCTAAACATTGTTGGTACCGCTCTTGCCAGTAACGAACGACTGATATGGTGTGTTGCGCTTCTAGCGTGCTGTGAACTCGCATTCGGGTCTCGGTGTTATATTTTGATAAACCAAGTGGCACAACTGCAATCGATGTGATTTCCGGCATCTCCTCGAGCAAGGTCCCCAACGTTTCGTTCAGCACTTCCCCATCGTTAACACCCGGGCACAAAACGATTTGAGCGCGAACATCAATTCCGTGATTAAGGAGTTGTCGTAGCCATCGCAGACTCATCCCTCCTCGATCATTGCGAAGCATCTCTGCACGAGTTTGAGGACGGGTGGCATGAACACTCACATACAATGGCGACAGATTTTGTGCAATCACCCGCTCGAGATCAGCTTCTGTAAAACGAGTCAGTGTGGTGAAATTGCCATATAGGAAACTCAGGCGATAATCGTCATCTTTGAGATACAAACTGCGACGCATGCCTTTGGGCAATTGATAGATAAAGCAAAATTCGCAGTGATTATCGCAAGTCTGAACGCGGTCAAACAGTGCGCTGTGGACATCAGCGCCAAACGGAAGCGCCTTTTCGTTCCCAAGACGTGACTCAATGGCTATCAATATCACTTGATTGCCACGTTTGATCTCGATTTCCAGCGGATAATCAGCCACGAGAGACTGCCACTCGATGAGATCTCTTGGGGCTATCCCGTTGATAGAGATCACACGATCACCCACACACAACCCGTGCAATTGGGCAATACTGCCATCGGCGACAGCCGTGATCACAGGTAATTCAGCAATCACAGACGACACATGTCTCAGGTTATCGGAGGTCTATCTCTGTAATCTCTGCATTAGTTCTATGAACGTTGATCGTGTCCTGCTTGCATCTCCGCGTGGCTTCTGCGCAGGAGTCGAGATGGCTATCAAAGCCCTCGCCTGGATGGTGCGGTCATTTGAAGCACCGATTTATTGCTACCACGAAATTGTGCATAACAAGGTCGTCGTCGATCGATTTCGCGCACAGGGAGTCATCTTTGTCGACAGTATCGACGAGGTGCCAGAGGGTCGCCCCATCATGTTGTCGGCGCATGGTTCAGCACCAGAAGTTGTGAAGGCTGCTCGGGCACGAGGCAATTATGTCGTTGACGCGGTGTGTCCTTTGGTGACGAAGGTGCACCATGAAGTAAAGACTCGTGCGGGCAAGGGTTTCCATATTGTGTATATCGGACACGATGGACATGAAGAAGCAGTGGGAACCATGGCGGTTGCACCTGACTCCATCACTCGAGTCGAATCTGTCACCGAAGTAGAGCAACTGCCAACAATTGACCAACCCGTTGCGATGTTGGCACAAACCACGTTGTCACATCGCGAATGGAGCGAGGTTGCCGTTGCTGTGCGAAAGAGATTCCCCGATGTGTGGACACCAGGGCGAAGTGACCTGTGCTTTGCGACCACAAATCGGCAGTCGGCACTCATGGAGATCGCACCTCAGGTCGATGCGTTCGTGGTGATCGGTTCAGCAAATAGTTCCAATACGCGAGCGCTGGAAAGACTGGCGTCCGAGGCCGGTTGTTCTCGAGTTCTGCGAATTAACTCAGCCAAAGAACTGCCATCCGATCTCCACGGCACGATTGGTGTCACCGCGGGTGCTTCAGCCCCCGAAGAGCTTGTGAGAGACGTTCTACTGGCACTTCAACCTCGCAACGGAGTTACCGAAATCACTGTGACCGACGAGGATGAATATTTTCCGCCACCTCGGAACATTCGAGAACTTCAGTCGTCTCTTGAAGTGGCGATCACAGTGATGTCTGGTGGTTCAGTAGCTACACAACCTGCAATGGATGACCGCCGAATCGCTGCGAGCACTGTTCTTCTGGCACTCTCAGAGTCATGATTTCACCCACGGCAGAATCCATTCGCATCACCCTCCACCTCATTGCAGTCGCTGTGTGGGTTGGCGGACAGATAGTTGTTGCTGGCATCGTTCCGTCGGTACGTCGTGTATCGCCGGAGGCAACAAAGGTAATGGCACAAGCTTTTGGACGCACTGCATGGCCTGCATTTGTAGTCGCTATCGCTACCGGGATGTGGAGCCTTGCCGTAGAAGATCCCGCTGATCGAGGGGGCGAGTACGCAGCCACATTTGGCATCAAGATCGTTTTTGTTGTCATCGCTGGAGTTGCCACCGCGGTGCACAGCAATGGCAAAACTAAAGTCGCACTCGCAGTAGGCGGAGCAGTAGGACTGCTCGCCTCTCTCATTGCGTTCTTTCTTGGTGTGCTGCTTAACCACGCGTGAGCAACACGCATGGCCTCAACGACACACGCAGATGAAAAAACGTTGCGTGATTAGTTACGCGGCACTTGGCTCCATGGAACTTCGCGGTCTACACGAACGTCACCTGGCAACCCAAGGACACGCTCTCCCAAGATGTTCTTCATCACTTCGGTGGTGCCGCCTTCGATGCTGTTTGCACGCGAGCGCAGGAATGCTTTCTGTGCATAGTCATAACCCATAGCAATTTCAGGACGAATCATCTCGTAGCTGCCGTACAGCATCGCGTCGGCACCCAACAGATTCATTAAAAAGTCGTACGTGTCCTTGTTGAGATCAGCACTTGCCATCTTTCCAATCGAACCCTCAGGACCCGGTGTTCCCATCTTGCGAGTCTGTGACGCACGAATATTGGTAAGACGAGAAACCTCAGCGCGAATCCACAACTGCATCATCTCGTCTTTAGTAGCGGGATCTTTCTTGTCGGCAGACAATTCATTCCACACACGAACAACTTCTTTGATGGGACCAGAGCCCTTGGCAGGAATTGAACCACCAATTGACACTCGTTCGTTCATCAGCGTTGTCAGACTGACACGCCAGCCATCACCAGGGGCACCGAGCATTTCGCTATTCGATATACGGGTGTCGGTGAAATACACCTCGTTGAACTCTGCCTCACCAGTCATCTGGCGAAGCGGGCGTACCTCAACACTTGGAGCGTGCATGTCGACAACAAACGCCGTCATGCCAGCATGTTTTACTGCCTCAGTATCTGTTCGAACAACAAGAAGCCCCCAGCGTGATAAGTGCGCCAGTGTGGTCCACACTTTCTGGCCATTAACGATCCATTCATCGCCGTCTTTTACACCACGTGATGACAGGCCCGCAAAGTCTGAACCGGAACCCGGCTCGGAGAACAACTGACACCACACTTCTTCGCCCGTGAACAGCGGACGAAGGTAACGCTCTTTTTGATCTTGACTTCCCCACTCAACGACTGTGGGTCCGCACATTCCGTGACCAATGGGATTACGTACAACCGGATTTGGTGCCCCAGCGGCGAATACGCGCTCGTTTACCAATTTTTGATACTTCGGTGACAAGCCAAGGCCACCAAGTCCGACCGGAAAATGTATCCACGCAAGTCCTGCGTCATACTGAGCACCAAGAAACTCAATCGCTGACACCTTGGACGGCGGGAAATTTTTCAACAGTTCCTCGGTGAGGTCGATGACCCGCTTTTCATCGGCTGATAAACCAACTTCAATCACAGACATGGCACTTCCTTTGGGGTTGAGGCTCGAGAGCCCGCTTGGGAGGTAGTAACCACATCGTACCCTTCAGTAAGTTAGTGCCATGTATCCAGGCAATTTCGCAGAAACATCTCCCGACCGTCCCGCTGTCATCCAGGCAACAACGGGAGAAGTGACCACTTACAAGCAATTGCACGAGGCAGCAGTTCGCCTCTCCAACGTGCTGCGTGCGGCGGGTCTTCGTGAAGGTGATCACATTGCATTATGTATGGAAAACCACCCCCGTTATCTGGAAGTTGTATGGGGATGTCATTACGCGGGACTTATCTATACAGCGTGCTCCAGTCGCCTGACCAAGGCAGAACTGTCTTACATCATTAATGACTGCCAAGCAAAGGGATACATCACCTCGAAGTACAAGGCAGATCAAGCGCTAGAAATAGCAAACGAAATACCCAACGTCACATTGCGATTAATGCTCGATGGAACGGTGGATGGCTACGACGCCTACGAGTCAACGGTTGCAGCTGCAAGTACCACTCCACTATCCAAAATGGTTGACGGAACCGACATGTTGTACTCAAGTGGCACCACTGGCATGCCTAAAGGTGTTGCACGTCCCTTGCCAGGCACTGAGATTGGGAACGCACCCGGTGTGATCACACTTGCGTCGCTTCTTTTTGGCTTCAATGAAGACACCGTATATCTATCGCCAGCACCGCTGTACCACGCTGCTCCGTTACGTTTCAACTTGGCTGTACACATGCTCGGTGGCACAACAATCGTCATGGAGCATTTCGATGCTGAAGATTTCCTGAAGTTCGCACAGAAATACTCGGCGAATGCCTCACAGGTGGTGCCCACGATGTTCATTCGGATGTTAAAGCTTGCAGAAGACACTCGGACTAAATGCGACGTGTCGTCGTTAAAGTGCGTCATTCACGCAGCCGCACCATGCCCTATAGAGACAAAGCGCGCAATGATCCAATGGTGGGGACCAATCATCCACGAGTACTACGCCGGTACCGAAGGGAATGGCTTTGTGTATTGCAACAGCGATCAATGGCTTGCACACCCGGGCACCGTAGGTGTTGCTATCCAAGGCACATTACACATACTTGATGACGACGGAAACGAAGTTCCTCAGGGTGAATCTGGCACTGTGTACTTCGAAGGCGGCGCAGATTTCAAGTACCACAATGATGAAGAGAAAACGAAAGCATCACGCGATCCAAAAGGTCGCGGTTGGAGCACCCTCGGAGATGTTGGCTATCTCGATGCAGACAACTTCTTGTACCTCACCGACCGCAAAGCCTTCATGATCATCTCTGGTGGTGTCAACATCTATCCTCAAGAATCGGAGAACATTTTGGTGAATCATCCGAAGGTCGTTGACGTGGCCGTGTTCGGAGTACCCAATGATGATTTTGGCGAAGAGGTAAAGGCCGTCGTACAGCCAGTAACAATGCCGTCATCTGATGACGAGGCAAAAGAGTTAGAGAAAGAGCTCATTGCGTATTGCAAATCACAACTGGCAGACATTAAATGTCCCCGCTCCATAGATTTCCGACCTGAATTACCACGCCATCCAACGGGCAAGCTCTATAAGCGTCTCTTGAAAGATGAGTACTGGAGCGCAGCGGGTCGCTCAATCTGATATCAACGTGCATCCGTACCTCGACCATGTAGGCCCAATTCCTTTTGCACACCGCGGTGGTGCTTCCGAAGCGCCCGAGAATACAATGTCAGCCTTTGCTGATGCTGTTGATCTCGGTTATACGTATCTCGAGACCGACGTGCACGCCACCTGTGACGGCGTATTGGTCGCATTTCATGATGATGATCTGAGCCGTACATGTGGGCAAGGCGGCCACATTAAAGACCTGTCATGGGAGCAATTGCGAGGTGTCAAAGTGCACGGCGGCGAACCCATTCCCCTACTTGAAGACATACTTGATGCCTTCCCAAAAGCAAAGATCAACATCGATTGCAAGACCGATACTGCACTACAACCACTTATTGATGTCTTAGCTCGTCGAGGGTGTCTTGATCGAGTGTGTGTGGGTTCATTTAGCGATAAACGTCTAGTCGCTATACGACGTCACTTCGGGCCCGATTTATGCACATCAATGGGCCCCCGTCAAATAGCCCAACTACTTTTTGCAAGCAAGACGTCCCCTCGATATGCCAGATCACTCACTAATTTTGTTGCCCAAATTCCAACGAGGCAAACAGGCCTTCACCTCACAAGTACACGACTATTGACTATGTCTCAGAATCTCGGCATTCCCGTGCACGTGTGGACCATCGATGACGAGCAACAAATGCACGAATTATTGAATGCTGGTGTCGATGGAATTATGACCGACAAAACGCGTCTGCTGAAAGATGTATTTATTCAGAGAAACATCTGGCCACAACAGAAGAAATAGCATTCACATATTGGAGTACGTGTCGCGTAATTCTTTTTTCAACACTTTGCCAGTTGCATTGCGTGGGAGCGGATCTGTTTGCCAGAACAACTTGACTGGCACCTTAAATGTGGCCAGTCTTCGAGCTGCGAACTCTTGCACAGATGCCGTATCAGACTCTCCATAACCTGCTTTCGGGACAATCACTGCAGCCACTTCTTCGCCTAACGATGCATGAGGGATGCCGATCACAGCCACATCTTCCACTGAATCATGTTCAAAGAGCACTGCTTCCACCTCAGCGCAATACACGTTTTCGCCGCCACGCAGAACCATGTCCTTAATTCGATCCACTACGTATACGAAGCCGTCTTCATCTATTCGCGCGGCATCCCCACTTCTGAACCATCCATTGATGAAGGCCTTGGCAGTCTCTTCGGGTTTGTTCCAATACCCACGAACATTGTTCGGACTGCGTACCCACAACTCGCCAACTTCACCAATCGAGAGGTCATTCCCGTCTTCATCGACAATCCGAACATCCGCTCCAACCATTGGCAGACCGACACTGTCGTTTTTAGCAAAGTACGAAAGGCCTGAGTTAGAGATAATCGCTGATGTTGTCTCAGTAAGTCCATAACCATTTGTTGGATTCACACGACGTTCAAAATCTCCTTCGATTTTTTTGATCGAATCTGGTGGTACTGGGGAGCCCCCTTGCGAGATTGTGGCCAAAGAAGACAAATCGAAAGATGCAGCGTGTGGATGTTCCAGCAACGATCTCACCACCGTTGGGACTCCTGCCAACGTAGTGACGCGATGCCTCTCGATAAGTCTGAGGGCTTCATCAGCGTCCCACTTGTACATCGACAGCAATGCTCCACGCGTGGCAGCCGCAACATTTATCCCAGTGACACCAGCGATATGAAAGAAGGGAAACGTCCACAACGACACCGGTTGTGTTGCAGGCTTTGGCTCCACTCCTGCTGCAAGTGCCATCTCAGTCGAAACCGAACCCACTAATAAGGTGTTCAAGATATTTGTGATGTGATTGCGATGAGTTCCAACTGCACCTTTTGGAAAACCGGTTGTTCCTGAGGTGTACAAAATTGTGCAGTCATCGTCAGGATCAACGGAGATTATTGGTACACCGTGTGAAGGGTGCAACGCCACGTCATCAAACGAGGGAAACCCCTTGCGAGGAGTGCTCCTAGCGACCACCACGTCGGTGACACTAAGTCGTTTCAATAAGTCATCAGATAGCCGGTCTTGACGTTCACCATCAACAAATAACACCTTGCATGAAGAATCCGCAATTGCATATTCCAATTCTTCTGCAATCCACCAAGCGTTCAAGCTGACCGAGATCGCGCCAACCGAGATGATCGCCCAATACGCGAGAGGCCATTCCGGATAATTACGCATTCCTATGGCAACACGGTCACCTTTTTTGACCCCTCGGTCAATGAGCCATTGTGCAATCGAAGCGATTTTTTCTAGAGCCTCACCGTAGGTGATGACTTCTTCGTGGTACATGAGATATGGCCGATCACTGCTGTCGGCGGTTGCAGCAATGATCTCGCGCATCGACTCTGGGGCATTGGCAAAGACACGCAATGGCACCCCATCAATTGCTATGGTTTGCAACTCAAACGGCGCCCCAGAGGCTGTCATTTTCGCAATGATCTCGTCTCGGATAGTCATGTCACCGAAACTAGCAATATCGTATGGATGACATGAGCGCTGACCCACTTCTTTCCCTCGATGGCGTCTGTCAGACCTTTGACGGGGTGACGTCGATAATTGATGGCCTCAACATGTACGTTGAAGACGGCGAGTTTGTCGCAGTTGTGGGCCCAACGGGCTGCGGGAAATCCACACTGCTCAGACTTGTGGCGGGATTAGATCACCCCACTGCGGGCATCATCGAACGACGGTGCCATTCGTTGCAAATGCTATTTCAAGAACCAGCGCTGCTGCCATGGCGAACATTAAGAGAGAATGTTGCTCTCGTAGGTGAATTACAGGGACACGCACTGTCAACTGAAGAGGTCGATGCAGTACTTTCTTCGGTCGACCTATCAGATCACTCCGATAAGTTCCCACATCAGTTATCAGGTGGCATGAAGATGCGTACTTCGTTGGCACGCTCGCTGGCTGCCAAGGGCGACCTGTACCTCTTCGACGAACCATTTTCTGCCGTAGATGAAATCACTAGAGAGAAACTGAACCGACTACTGCATGAACTTTCCGTGTCACGCAAACTCACCTGTGTATTTGTGACCCATAACATCAGTGAAGCGGTATACCTATCCCATCGTGTCCTCGTAATGTCACATAATTCTGGAGCAGGTTCGCGTATCACTCACGACATACCAATAGTTTTACCAATGCTCAGAAATAATGAGATTCGCTTTACATCTCAGTTCCAAGACTTATGTAAAGCAGTTCATACAGCAATGTCCATAGGCGGTACGCCGTGAACAAGAAACCCCTCCCACAGGTCTCGCGATTTTTACCGCCCCTTGTAATGTTCGCTGCGTTTATAGGACTGTGGTATGTCGTATCAACTCTTGTGCTGCCACCACATAAAGAGTTTCTTCTTCCACGTCCAGACGTCGTCGTCACTGACGCTTTCTTTGTGTGGGATTCAGGCCAACAACGCGGAATGAAGAACATTCTTTTGTCACTGTGGGATACGACACAGATCGCCCTCATCGGATTGGCTATCACTTCTGTTGTGGGCGTCATGGTGGCGTTCCTCATGGCACTTTTCCCGTGGGCGGGTCGCGCCACCTGGCCTTATCTCGTAGCGTTACAAGCAGCTCCCATCGTTGCCATTACGCCCCTTATTCGTGCACTTATTGACTACAGCACTGCGCAACGGTTGTTGGTGGTTGTACTCATTGCATTCTTTCCACTCGCCAGCAGCACCTATTTTGGACTCACGACTGCCCCTCAATCACTGCATGATGTCTTCACCATTCATCACGCCACGAAATGGCAACGAATCAGCAAACTCCAGGTGCCGCATTCCCTACCCACAGTGTTTTTGGGTCTACGTACATCTGCCGGCCTTGCCGTTGTCGGTGCTGTAGTTGGTGACTTCTATTTTCGACAAGGCGGACGAGTCGGTATAGGCGCACAGATCGATTTGTATCGAGCACAATTATGGGGACCCGATCTCATCGCGTCTGTCATCATGGCCTCTGCCCTTGGGATTGTGTTATTTATATGTTTTTCGTGGCTGAGTCGGCAAATAGTTGGACATTGGCACAAGCCCACCACTACATAGTGAACGTCTTGACATAGGTCAGCGGATTTTGAACCGCTATGTTCAATCTGTGCCCCATACCTCCCTTCGCAACCTATTTATAACCGCCCTACTCGTGTCATCTCTTGGCCTCGCGTCATGCGGAGACGATTCCGACAACCAAAACTCGGTATCTCCGCAAGACACTGCCCCTGATACCCCAATCAACCTGTCAAGCATCTGTCCGGAGACCGTTGTTATCCAGACAGATTGGTGGCCCCAGGCTGAACACGGTTTTGTATATCAACTTCTTGGCGACAGTTACTCGATCAACACAGACCAGATGTCGGTTCGGGGTCCCCTTGTCGTATCAGGGCAGTCCACAGGAGTAAATCTGCAAATCAATGCTGGTGGTCCAGCAGTGGGCTTTGATCCTGTCATTTCACGTATGTACAGCAAGCCAGAAATTCTCCTTGCCTTCATGGGCACCGACATTGCGTTATCGAAATCTGAAGAATTTCCCACCGTTGCTGTGGTTGCGCCGTTCAATATCAATCCTCAGATCATCATGTGGGACCCCGCCACATACCCGAACGTTCGCAGTATCAGTGATTTGAAAGATGCGAACGTCACGGTGCTGTATTTCCCCAATGTCGCATACATGACCTATCTCACAGACACGGGAATCTTGAATTCTTCTCAGGTGGAAGGTACCTACGACGGGTTTCCGGAGCAGTTCATCTCTGCAAACGGTGCTGTTGCACAACAAGGATTCGGCACCAACGAGCCGATCTTTTATGAGACCAAACTCGAACAATGGCAGAAGCCACTGCGCTATCAGTATCTTCACGAAATTGGTTGGACACCGTACGCGCAGTCACTCGCTGTGACACCAGCCAAGAAGCAAACATATGACTCCTGCCTTGCCAAATTAGTTCCAATGATCCAACAGGCACAATACGACTACGTATTGAACCCCGCACGAACCAATGAAGTAATCGTCGACGTTGTGCAGACACTTAATCCGACGACTCAGTATGACCTTGATTTGGCAATGGCATCAGCTGATAAACAACTGACAGATGCGCTTGTATCGAACAGTGCCGATGGGGCTCTTGGGTCGTTCGACATTGAACGGGTTGAAGATTTTCTCAAAATTGCAGCACCGATCTACATCACACGCGGCGACAAAGTGAAACAACCAGTAACCGCAAATGATCTCGTTACAAACGAATACATTGATCAAACGATTTCGCTGCCAAGAGAAACAGCGCGCTAATTACTCGCCGCTTACGCGTCGAGGACTGTGCCTAATTACTCGCCGCTTACGCGTCGAGGACTGTGCCTAATTACTCGCCGCTTACGCGTCGAGGACTACACCCTCTTTATTGACGACAGGGCCTTGTTCACTCCACGGGAAGTTGATCCACAAATCGGTGTACTTCCACACGTAATCACACTTCACAATTGATCGTGGTTTTTCATACAACACTGCAGTGCGTACTTCTTTTACGCGACCCTTAAAGAAGTCTTGAACGATCTTCAATGTATGACCAGTGTCGGCAACATCGTCAATCACCAAGATGCGGGCAAAACGTAGTTCCACTAAATCAGGAACCGGTGGCAAGATCATTGGTACAGGAAGACGTTCATCTACACCGGTATAGAACTCGACATTCATCGTGTACAAGTTCTTCACTGCAAGCGCATAACCCAACGCACCCGCTGGCAGTAAACCTCCACGCGCAATGGCCAAGATCAAGTCGGCATCGTAGCCCGAGTCAGCAATTTGCTGAGCCAGTTCCCGACTAGCCGATCCAAATGTTTCCCAGGTAAGGATTTCGCGTTCGCTCACGAACAAGAAACTAGTCGCAAAGACCGTTCACCAACGAGATTCTCAGGCCCGATATTGAGGGGGCCGTTTTTCGATAAACGCACGCATGCCCTCTGTTGCATTCTCGGAAAGACTCGCCATGATCTGCTGTCGATTTTCGAGATCAATCGCCGCCTGCTGTCCGGGAATCTCCAGCGCTGACCACATTCCTTCTTTTGTCAATGCGACACCAATTGGGGAATTCAACATGATTTCGTCGGCTTTGGCATACACCCGCTCCATCAAGACATCATCTGGCACTGTTTCCAATACAAGACCTATCCGTTCGGCTTCATCGGCCAAGAAAATACGGCCAGTGAGCATCAATTCGTGCGCACGTGCCGCTCCGACTAGGCGTGGAAGCAACCAACTGGTGCCGATGTCACAAGCAGACAACCCAATACGAATGAACGCTGCATTGAATTTGGCGCTTTGCGCGGCTATGCGTATGTCTGAACCCAAGACAATTGCAAATCCACCACCAGCTGCTGGTCCATTCACCGCAGAAATGATGGGTTGTGGTGTACGCCGAAGATGAGGAATGAGACTGGCGATGTGTTTCTGGGTTGCAAAGCCTTTCTCCACCTTGCCGCTGAATTCCATTCCAGGAGCATCACCGTACCCACCTAGGTCTAGACCTGCACAAAAGCCTCGGCCCGCACCAGTAATCACAATCACACGAACACTGTTATCCACAGCGATCGAGTCCAAGGTGTCGTGGAGAGATTGCACCAATGTTGTGGTCAAAGCATTGAGACGAGATGGTCGATTCAAGGTGATGAGAGCAACACCGTCACGTGGTCGAGTGACAACTACTTCGGCGCTACTTGGATCTGTGGATTGAGTCATGTCCTAATCCTGACAGACGCCACTCCCAGTCACTATGTTCACGGTGTATGACAGGTTCACCGCAAGCCGACAGTCTTGTGCGACACACCGTTGCGATGATGCGAAATGGCTCCAAGGATCCAAGTACGGTCCTCGACGGTGACACCCTGTGGCGCGCCACTCTCACCCCGCATGGCGCAGCAACCATTGCAGTTGAAAACCTCTCTGGTCCCGTCCCCCATGTCCGTCATTACGGACCCGGGGGAACCTGGTTAGCCGAACGGGCACACGACCTACTTGGCCGTGCAGACACCTTCGCAGACGTCAATGCCGTACACGAATCTGTCGCACGAGCCCAGCGAAAATATTCCCACTTTGTCTTGCCGCGTACTCATAGTCCGTACCACGAATTACTTCCAGCAGTGCTGGGCCAACGCGTCACCGCGCGTGAAGCGTTCTCCCAATGGCGAGACATCTGTTTAGCGTTTGGTCAACGTGCACCGGGCCCACTAAAAGATCTTCAACTACCACCCGATCCAGAAATATTGGCTAAGCAACCGTACTTCGTGTTACATACGTTCGGCATCGAGAAAAAGAGGGCTACCACACTGTCGCGGGTGGCTGCATATGCATCGCGACTTGTTGCCAACATCGATTTCGCACAGACAGATCTTCAGTCACTCACTCATCAACTCACCCACATACCCGGAGTTGGTGTGTGGACAGCCGCAACAGCAGGCGGTATCGCATTTGGTGATCCCGACGCGCTTCTCGTTGGTGACTTCCATGTAAAGAACACAGTGGCTTTCGCACTCACAGGACGCGCACGTGGCACAGACGAAGAGATGATCTCATTGTTACAACCATATGAAGGACAACGAGCCCGAGTGGTGAAATGGCTCGAACTGGATGGCTGGGTGGCGCCAAAGTATGGTCCACGTCAACGCATCTCATCAATCGTGAACAGGTAACCGTCTCCAAACAGACCGCGGGAGTACAGCGAATACTCCAAAGATAAAACGCATGATGCCTGGGACCCATACCACCGTTTGGCCTTCGGAGATACCACGAGCTGCGCGCTCACCCACAACGTGGGCGTTGGTTGCAAATGGTGCAACCTTCATGCCAGATGTCATTTTCGTGTGGACGAAACCGGGACGTATGACCACAACCGACGCACCAGAGCCCTGCAAATCGTGATCAAGTGCCAATGCAAATGCATCAATTGCTGCTTTTGAAGCACCATACGGCGCGTTGGCCTTACGCACTCTCACTCCTGCCACCGAGGAAAATAATGCAATTCTGCCGTGTCGCTGCAATCGCATTTGTGCAGCGAGCGCAAACATCAATGCCATTGTGGCGGTGACATTCACGTCGAGAAGCGCCTTAACCGAACTCGGATTGCTATAGCCATCTATGTCGTTACCAAGCAAGGCGTGCGCAATAATCGCAACGTCAATATCTCCCACTGCCGACACAATCTCTTCCACTACCGCATACATTGATTCTGCATCAGCGCCGTCAAAACGAATGTGGGTGATGTCAGCTTGGGGTGATCGCTTTATTAAATCATCTTCAACAGTCTGCGCTTTTTCTATATCGCGACTCACAAGCACAATGTTTTGCACGGTTGGTGTTAATAAGTGCGCCACCGTGCTGATTCCTAATTCACTTGTTCCACCAAAAAGGACAATTGTTCCGACGGCGCCTGTTCCATTTTTCATTGAGATACCCCCACGAGTTGCAAACGTCGAGCAAGATCGCTTGTCCATTTTTCGTTTGGATCCATTTCGTTGCGAACAGCTTTCCAGCGACCCAAATGGGGATACCCTCGCACCAAGGTCGAGTGCGACATATGGGAATCTTTTGCTAGATAGTGTCGACCCCCCGCCGCAATAACTTTCTCATCTATCTCGGGCAACACCTCAGATAGTCGCGAAGATCCAACCGCTATGTCAACGGCAAGTGTCCAACCCTCCATCGGGAAAGACAACGGCCCAGGATTTGCCGGACCCATGCGCTTAAGAACCGCGAGAAAAGAGGGAACACGCGCTTTTTGCATCATGGTCATAATTTCTTTCAATACGTCACTTGTATTGAGTGGAACAACACACTGATACTGCAGAAAACCGCGAGATCCATACATACGATTCCAGTGGCGTACCCCGTCAAGTGGGTGGAAGAACCCGGTCACATTTTCTACGGTCTCTGTCGGAAATGCAGGTGCTTTACGAAACCACAATTCATTAAATGTCTTGATCGTTGCGGCATTAAGAACTCCATTTGGGAACCACGATGGCACCCCCAACCTCGTTCGTGGCCGATACGCCAAAGACGGTAGATCGCCATAATCGTGAACAGCTTCAACACTTGCATGATTGCCTCGCGTGAGAACACCACGGCCAAATGCGTCGCCTTTTGACATCATGTCTACCCACGCCACGGAGTATCTAAAGGAATCATCGGTGGATGAATCACTCATTATTGTAAACAATTCATCGATGTGCTCTGTTCGCTGCGTTGTCACGGAAATCATGTTGTTGGTAATGGGGATGAGATCGATTACTGCCTCTAACACGACACCGGTGAGCCCCATGCCGCCGACTGTCGCCCAAAACCAGTCGGTGTTGTGAGTGGGTGTTAATTCCACTATCTCCCCATGAGACAGCATCACCGACATTGAAGAGATGTGATTACCGAAAGTGCCATCCGTATGATGATTTTTACCGTGAATGTCAGCTGCAACCGCGCCACCTAAGGTCACGTGTCGTGTTCCCGGTGTCACCGGGACAAAGAAACCTGCAGGCATGAACGCCTGCAACATCTGTTCGATAGACACACCTGCGCCAACTCGTGCCAAACGGCGAGATGTATCTATTTCAATGTCAGAAAGTGTCTGCGCGCCTCGAGGTGTGTCACCAAGAATCGCCACAACACCACCTGAATTGATGGCCGCATCACCATACGAGCGTCCCAATCCTCGCAATGTGACACCTCGTGGCGTTGTCCCCGACAGAATGTGTTTCAGATCGGCAACACTCTGCACGTGAGAGACATCGCTACTTGAACCAATGGCACGACCCCAGCCAGACACCTTTGTCATGTTGCATACACTCCGACGACATACAACACAAGCCACAGCGACGCGTACACGCGCATTCCCCAATCCCGCATGAACACCTCTTCCGGAGCACCACCTTTACCTGTTTCTAGGACCATCAAATAACGCAAAAGCGCCAACACCATCGGAATGATTGACAATTCGTGATACGGGATGCTGCTATCCGCATCTGCTGCATTTTCAAAGGCCCACAAAAAGTATGCAATAGCTGTAGCGGTGCAGGAAAAGACAATGAGTTGACGAAGGTATGTAAGCGTGTAACTAGATAGAGCCGAGCGCGTTTCAGTTGAGCGCTCACCCATTTCCAATAACTCGGCGAATCTCTTCCCCGACGCCACGAATAGTGATCCAAAAGTGATTGATAACAAGAACCATGTAGACATTGGAGTTTCCGTGCCCGCAGCGCCGGCCATAGCGCGCAACACAAAACCCGCAGCAATGACGGCAAGTTCGACCAAAGGAATGCGCTTTAATATGAGGCTGTACATGACGGTGAGTAACGCATAGAGAGCCACCAGGGCACCTGATTGCCAACGAGGGACACTTGCAAGACAAATACCCAACACCATCAAAAGGCACCCAATAACAAGGGCTGTTCCAGATGACAATTGACCTGCGGCTATGGCACGCGAATTCTTCGTGGGGTGACGACGATCATTTTCTCGGTCCACCACATCGTTTAAAAAGTACGTTCCACTAGCAGTTGCCGAAAAACCAGCAAAAACCCACAGACTCGCCGAGACCGTGTCCCAAGAGTCAAAACCACCAGCAGCTGCTGGACCGGCGAACACCAACACGTTTTTTAACCACTGACGAGGTCGCGCCGTTGACACAACAGCATGGAAGAAAGATCTGTTCTTAATCATTGAATTAATTGTGATGGTGAGATGTCACGGCGACCGACACGAATCGGCATGCATGCCATGGCCAACATCTCATCATCTCCAGCTGAGTCGCCATATGCGTAATCAAGCAATCGGCCTTGCAGCCAGTTCGTCAGTCTGCGTGCTTTTTCATCCCCTCTACAGTTTCCACCCACAAGTCCACCTGAGTATGTGTCACCGTCATTCTCCATTGCGCTACAAATCACGGTGGCTACACCCATTGCTTTTGCCATTGGTTGCATGTACGGCTCAAGGGAAGCCGTAACAAAGACTATGTCATCGCCATTTTCCTGGTGCCATTTCAACATCGCACAGGTGTCTTTCCTCATCCAATGTTGTGTCACATGTGATGCAAAGTCCTCGCCTATCTGTTCAATCTCTTGCACAGAACGTCCGGCAAAAACAAGCTTCACTGCAAATTCCTTTAAGCCGTCGCGATCTCGGCGCATGACAAATCGTGTTACTGGGAGTAGGTGTCGCACGCAATGCCTAACAAATGCGGTCAACCCAATAGAGCGAATAAAGAACGGAACGACACAATCTCGTGTTGTCAGAGTCTTATCAACATCGAAAGCAACCGTCGACCGACGTGGTGGCCGTGATGAGAAAAAAGGCTTCATGGAAGTCCAGTAACTCGGCCAACTTTTCGTCACCACATGTGGATCTTCAATTTCAATGCTGGGTATACGTAAACCAAGCAAAGCCATCGACATCGCCAGACGATGATCGTGATGAGTCCCTAAGACATTCCCGTGTCGCACAGTAGCGGGCTGAATGCGCAGTCCATCTTCGATAACTTCCAGTTCTGCGCCAGTCTTTTGCAGCTCTGCAACGACATCGTCGAGTCGATTGCTCTCTTTTGCAGTGATGAAACCAATACCGGTTAGTTCAGATACTCCGTTCGCAAAAGATGCAAGAACTGCGACCACAGGTACTAAGTCTGAACAATCCGACATGTTCAAGGAAATGGGATGTATTTCTCTATCAATGTTGGGGGTAATGACAATGTCATCTTTCTTCACATCCACCTGTGCACCCATGGCCTGAACAATCTTGAGAATCTGTGCATCACCTTGTATCTGGGCACGCGCAAGGTGGGGCAACCGCACAACGCGGCCAGACAACAGACTCGCGACAATCGGAAACGCAGCCGACGAGAAATCAGGCTCAACAACCACGTCTGTTGAAACGTACTGTTTTGGAGAAATGACAATGAGGTTTCCCTCGATTGCTACCGACGCTCCGAACGTGGACATCACCGCAGCAGTCATCTCCACATAGGAACGCGACACCAAATCACCTTCAATGTGAATCTGAAGGCCCTTTGTCAGCAAGGGTCCAATCATCATCAGTGCCGAAATGAATTGACTCGAAATATCTCCGCGGAGTGTGACGTCAGATGCGATCGCGTTCATGTCCGATGGGCAAGAAACGGTTAAAGGCAAAGTCGATGACGACTGTGGAGACACCGTGAATCCGATGGAACGCAATGCTTGCGCTAACTCTTTAACTGGACGAGCTAGAAGTGGTGCTTCACCAGTAATCGTTATTGGATGCTCGCTAAAGCAACACATGGCCAACAAAAAGCGCGAAGTAGTTCCGGCCAACTGCGCATTCACCACGCTTTCATTGGGTGGCCGTACGGGTCCACGTATCCGCACAGTTGAGTCGCTGATATGGTCAACCGATACACCAAGGAGAGTCAGTGCAGCCAGCATTGCTTCGGTGTCGTCTCCATCTGGAAGATTGGAAATAACACTTTCTCCTGCTGTCAACGCAGCGATCATCAAAGCACGATTGGCGACACTCTTGCTTCCCGGAACTCGTACCACCACCGGATCGGTGTGCGATGAGGAAGTGATTCGCACTGTTTTCATGACACCACTCATAGATCTATGAAAAGCGTGACACAGCTGGTTTGAATCCACGAGCCATCAAGCCACCGCGGAATAATTCGACATGATCGAGTCCGATCACAACCACGATCACACCCGACTCACCTTCAGCTGAGTGCACTACTTCGAAGTCGTAGATGTTCACGCCTAACTCACCAGACAAGGTAAAGATTTGTGCGGCTGATCCGGGCCTGTCTGGTATTGGAATACGCACTTCAGCGAGATCTTCAACACGACCTGCTCTACTGGGCAGATTCATTCGCGCTTCTCGAGCACGTACGAGACGCTCCAGCAAATGAGGACTGTCGTTATTTTTCACTATGTCTCTTATCGACATCAGTTCGTTAATAAATCGATCAAGTGTCCGCACAATCGCATCGTTATTTTGACGACAAATGTCAAGCCAGATGTCTGGGCGGCCTGACGCGATACGGGTCATGTCACGAAAACCACCTGCCGCAAGGCGCAAGAGAGCCAGATGCTCTTCTGATCGTTCGTCTGCTAACCCCATCAAAGTGACTGCAGTTAAATGTGGGACATGGCTGATGAGTGCAACAAAATCGTCATGTCTCTGCGGATCGAGTGCCACTACTTCACTGCCAAAACTCGCCAGCAATGCAGCGATGAAGGAAAACGCTTCATCAGAAGACGACGGTGTAGGTGTGAGCACCCAGACGGCACCTTCGAACATTGACGGATCAGCGCCATCGAGACCGTCTAACTCCGAGCCTGCCATTGGATGACCAGGCACAAATCGAGGATCAGAGATGTTTGCAGCCACTTCACTTTTCACAGAGCCAACGTCAGTGACAAAACCGCTTGACTCTCTAAGCAACTGCTCGACAGTTGATGTGAGGGTGAGGACCGGAGTCGCCGCCACACCAATAAGCGCATCTTGGGCAATACCGCGCTCATTGATCACCCCTCGATCGAGCGCAAGATCTACGCGTTGAGGATCGGCATCATCGCCATGTACCTGGAAGCCCGCCTTCTGCAATGCAAGCGCGATTGAACCCCCAATGAGGCCCATGCCAATTACATTCGCACGCTTCACTGATACGTCATCACCCATGAAGGCTCACCTTGAAAGTCACTGCAAAATCGTATCGGGGCCGCCAGTTGCGGCTGCGGTGGATATTTCATGTACTTCTTGATGCGTTAATTCGCGCCATGAACCAGGTTTCAGACGTTGATCACGCAACGGCCCAATGCTTGTACGTGTTAACTCGAGCACCGGACACCCAACCGCTTCACACATTCGCCGCACCTGCCTGTTGCGTCCCTCGTGAATAGTGATTTGCAACAATCCTGGCTCTGGTTGTATTACATGAGCAGGATGAGTGATCCCATCTTCAAGTTCGACCCCACGCCGCAATCGTTGTAGCGCACTCTGGGGTACACCGGTTGAGAGGCACTGCACCTTTGCAACGTATTCCTTTTCCACGCCATGGCTCGGATGAGTAACTAGTTGAGTGAAGTCACCGTCGTTCGTGAGAAGCAAGAGACCAGATGTCTCCAAGTCGAGCCGTCCCACGGGAAACACGCGCGGTTCCTCCGGAACGAGATCCATCACCGTAGGTCGGCCATGGGTATCTGCCATGGTTGTGACGTACCCAGGCGGTTTATTCACGACGTAGTACACAAGACCCGGCGCCACCCCCACTCTGACTCCATCGACTGCAACAACATCATTGTCGACATCGACCCGTCGACCAAGAACCGCAATCTCTCCGTTCACCGTCACCCGACCATCAGCAATGAGGTCTTCGCACACGCGCCTACTACCGAAACCAAGTTTTGCAAGAACTTTCTGTAATCGTTCACCTTCTCGTGAACGCTCTAGTTGTTCCCACAACGGTGGTTCATATTCCATCTTCGAAACGATCGGAATTACTCAACTATGAGTTTCTGTCTGGGTGTTCTGGTCGTCGTGGTCAAGCTGATCTTGAACAACATCTGGCCCTTCATCGACGACATCGACATTCACTCGTAAGGTTTTCTCTAGTGCTTCAACAAGTGATGCATCGGGCACAAACGATGCAACCGACGGCAGATCATCTAGCGACGCAAGACCAAGTTTTTCCAGAAAGAGCGGCGTGGTCCCCCACATCACTGCTTGACCTGGTCCGCTATCTCTTCCAACTGGGGCGATGTAGCCACGGCTATGCAAGGTGCGCATCACTGCATCGGGATCGACACCACGAATTGATGCAACCTGCAGACGAGAAATGGGCTGCTTATACGCAATGATGGCAAGAGTTTCTAATGCTGCACTCGACAAGCGCGCGCGTTGACCATCTAGAACAAAACGCTCTACGTACTGTGCCATGGTCGGATGACTTTGAAAACGCCAACCTCCAGCCACGTTTGCTAATTGAAAACCATGTCCTGCTTCTTCATATGCGCTTGACAATTCTCCAAGCACAGCTTCAATGACCGTTACTGGTTGTTCCAATAACTGCGCCATCAGCTCACTGGGTACAGGCTCTGAAGACACCATCACAATCGCTTCTACTGCGCGCACGATCTCTGCATCAACCACGACTCTGGTCATCCTTCATATGAATCGATTTCAATGGCGTCACGTGCTGCTTCAGGTCCGGCTCCGGTCCACTCAACTTCAATGTCTCCAAAGCGATCTGCTTGAAGAATGTCGATGTATCCCTGTTTGTACATCTCAAGGATCGCAAGGAAACAGACGATCACCTCAAGACGTTCTACAAAGTGCGAGGTCAGTTGACGAAATGATGATGTGCCTACATTGGGCAACGAGGTCATCATGTTGGACACGGCTTCGGCAACGGTGAAACGAATCGGAGATATATGGAACGTGGAAAAGGTGGGAACTGGTTTTGGTGTGATTGCGTTAACAAACGCACGCTCCAGTTTGAACAGATTCAGCCCCTCAAGGGGATCTGGCATGACATCAGCAAAACGTTCGTCGGGGCCAACTGTTCGTCCATACACCCGGTCGGCGTCATCGACAAAGCGAGCAAGGACTCGTGCCACGTCTTTAAATGTCTTACATTCGAGGAGTCGTGCAAGAAGCAGGTCCCGTTCTTCCCAAAGCGCCAACTCGTCATCTAGGTCTACGTTCTCACGGCCCGGCAATAATCTTCGTGCCTTAATTTCCACCAATGTGGCCGCGATCAACAGAAACTCTGTCGCAATTTCAAGATTGAGCTCCTCCATACGAGCGAGCTCGGTGAGATAACCATCCACGATCGTTGACAAGCTGATTTCATGGATATCGACCTCTTCTCGCATGATGAGATGTAACAAGAGATCAAACGGACCCTCATACACCGGTGTTGTCACGTCGATAGCCACCAGTTCAGGCTAGTTCGCATGAACCGCTTGAACAGGGTCTCTCCCGCTAGCGTTTCGCCGTGACCAGAGTGCTCTCTTGCATCCAACCCACCGGTTCCGTCCACCTTGGCAACTACCTCGGGGCGCTGACCAATTGGGTGGCAGGCCAGCATCAGGCAGATGTGTACCACGGAATTGTCGACCTCCACGCTCTCACCACCACCGACACACCCGGTGTTTTGGGCAATCAGACACTCGAATTGACAGCAATGCTCTTTGCCGTTGGACTAGATCCAGAGGTTGCAACAATTTTCGTACAAAGCCACATTCATGAACACAGTGAGTTGGCGTGGATCATGGAGTGCACAGTCTCTTTTGGCGAATTATCACGTATGACGCAATTTAAAGACAAGTCCGCCAAACGTGAATCAGATTTTGTGTCGGCAGGTCTCTTCACGTATCCGGCTTTACAAGCAGCAGACATCTTGTTATACGACGCTAATGAAGTACCCGTGGGTGAAGATCAACGTCAACACGTTGAAATTACCAGAGACATTGCGATCCGTTTCAACCATCGATTTGGAGACACCTTTGTCATTCCAAAGTCAGTGCATCCAAAATCGGGGGCACGGGTGATGGACCTCCAAGATCCCACCTCAAAGATGTCGAAATCTGCAACGACAGACAGCGGCATGATCTACATGCTTGACGACAGCAAATCGATTGAAAAGAAATTCAAACGCGCGGTCACCGACAGTGAAAACGTTGTTCGCTTTGACCGTGAGAAAGCTCCGGGAGTGGCCAATCTTTTAGAGATCCTTGCCGCAGCAACCAACAACACTCCCGAGAATCTTGTCTCACAGTATGAACAGTATGGCCCCTTGAAAAATGATGCCGCTCAGGCGGTGATTGCCATGCTTGAACCGATTCGCAATCGCTACCACGAATTGATCAACGACAAAGGCGAATTAATGCGCTTGCTTGCCGTTGGCAATGATCGGGCACGCAATGTCGCTGCAGCAACGCTCGCACGTGCTCATTCAGCAATCGGACTTTTGCCGAGAGCCTGACCCACGCAAATTTTTTCAGATGTTGTCCGCCTCGATTAAGGCGCGAACAACATTATTGCCAGAGCCACAACCGTCAGAGCTCTCGTACAACATGCGTAAAAGATCCAGTGTTTCAGTCTCGCTGATCCCTTCAAGAATCTGCAGTCCCAATTGTTCGTGATCGTGGTATGCACGAAAGGTTGCCGTGCGAGGACCAACAAAGGTGGCGATCACCCTCATGGTGGTCGACAACGGTGCGGCAATTTTTCCGATGTCGTGCAAGAGAGCAGCTCTCAACTGCGCATGATCAGCTGCGGGCAGGCGCTCTTGAAAACGTTTCATGACGACGTACGAATGCCGCTGATCCTCGATAGGAAACGCATTCCATAGTTCCCGTTCGGCTTCTAACAAGATGGCACTCACCTCTCGCTGTTCCTCTGCGTCAAGTGGTTTCGCACGATATGAAGACCACGTCCTTTTCGTGAGATGCCAAAAATAGTCGATACGTTTCATGCTTTATCGTTTGGTGCTTTTTCCCGCGCGAGCACGAGGATGAGCCTCGGTGTACACCTTCCACAACATCTCTTTGCTTACTTTTGTATAAATCTGGGTGGTGGAAATGGTCGCATGGCCCAACATCTCTTGCACAATGCGAAGGTCAGCACCGTGTTCCAGCATGTGTGTAGCACATGAATGACGCAAGGTATGAGGGCTGAGCGCTTCTGATATGCCAGCAGCTACACCAGCATCGCGAACGATGTGCCACGCTTTCTGTCTATTCAACCGCTTGCCAGTGTTGGTGAGAAAAACTGCTTCCCTATCACGATGGTCACGCCAATATTCTGGCTCCAACAGATATCGCTCAGCCAAATATTCATCAAGTTGTTTCGATGCGACAGAACCATACGGCACAAGTCGCTCCTTCGAGCCCTTTCCAAACAACCGCACCACACGATTATCTCTGTCAAGATCATCTAGATTCAGACCACATAGTTCTGAGATGCGTGCACCTGTGGCATACAACAGTTCGAGAACAGCACGATCACGTACGGCAAGGGCATCATCGCCCACGACAGCTGCTAACAACGCATCCACATCATCTTCCGACAACGGTTTCGGAACTCCCGCTGCCACTTTGACTCCGTCAACGGCCAAAGAGGGATCATCTGGTCGTATACCTTCATTCGCGAGATATGAATGGAACATGCGAACGGCAGCCAGTGCCCGTGCAGAAGACGCTGGAGATTCCCCCGACCGTTGTCTGTCGGCGACGTAGCGCTCAACCCCTGACGGCGACACCGTGAGAAGAAACTCGTCGTGCTCTTCTAACCACAACACATAGCGACGAAGGTCCCGACGATATGCCAACACGGTGTTCGTTGCACGTCCGCGCTCCACTTGCATCCATGTCAGAAACTGTTCACACCACTGCATTGACTGATCTAGCGCAATCTCTGACCGCTTCATTGCCATAGCACTACTTATAACAGTTCAGGGTATTTTCGCGCCGCCAGCAATAACGCAATCGATGACTTTGCATCGTTAATTCGACCGTCTTCCACCATCGCCAGCGCTTCTGCAAACGGCACTTTGGTAATCGTCATGTGCTCCTCTTCGGGCCCATGGGGCTGCAGAGCAACTTGGGTCAAACCTCGCGCAATAAATACTTCGACAATCGAATTCGTTACGCCAGCAGCAGCCGTGAGCGACCCGAGCCTTTCCCATTGCGATGCAACTATCCCCGCTTCTTCTTCCAATTCGCGTTGAGCGGTCACAAGCGGATCTTCGCCTTCAATGTCGCGCATCCCTGCTGGGATCTCCCACAACATGTCATCAATGGTGGCTCGGTATTGATGCACCAACACCACATTGCGGTGTTCGTCAACTGCTAATGCGCCTACAGCGCCAGGACTGTCAAGGATTGTGCGTTCAAATGTCTGTCCATTGTTTGTCGACAATCGCCGCCGTAATAAACGAAACACATGCCATGAATGCACCACCTCTTCTGCCTCTACAGAAAACGGATGGGATCGACGGGTCACAAACGAGCTGACGACACTGCCGAACTGGATGTGCGCTGGTCACGATATGTCAACGCCGCAGCGATCAACTCTCGAAACAAGGGATGCGGCCGATCCGGACGACTTTTGAATTCTGGATGCGCTTGTGTGGCAACCCAGTATGGATGATCAACTATTTCGATGAATTCCACAAGACGCTTATCAGGTGAGGTGCCACTGCAAATAAAACCGGCTTCTTCAAAACGCGTACGGAAATTTGAATTGAATTCATAACGGTGACGATGACGTTCGCTGACCACCATCTCGCCATAGGCATCCGCAACTTTGGTCCCTGGCTGCAGTACGGCGTAGTACGCACCAAGGCGCATCGTGCCACCTTTATCGGTGACATCACGTTGGTCGTGCATGAGGTCGATCACTGGATGTTGAGTGGCGGGATCAAATTCCGTGCTATTTGCATCGGCCATTCCGAGAACGTGGCGGGCAAACTCGATCGTCATCACTTGCATTCCTAAACACAAGCCCAAGCAGGGGACGTTGTTTTCACGAGTGAAAGCAGCAGCCGCAATCTTTCCTTCCACTCCGCGTGGACCAAATCCGCCAGGTATAACAACACCATCGAGATCTTCGAGTCGCCCTGAAGCCAACAATCCCTCAACGTCTTCTGCTTGAATCCAATCGATTTCAACCTTGGCGCCGTGATGAAAACCGGCGTGTTTCAAACTCTCAACCACCGATAGATAGGCGTCTTGCAGTTCGACATATTTACCGATGAGCCCGATGCGCACCGGTCGCACAGCGTCATCGACCTGGGCCACGAGTGATTCCCACGACGACAAGTCGACTTTGCTACCAATACGTAACACGTCACACACAAAATCGTCTAAACCTTCTTCGTGCAAGATCAGTGGCAATTCGTAAATGTTCCGCGCATCGGCCGCGTTAATAACGGCGCGATTGTCAACGTCGCACATGTTTGAAATTTTGCGCTTCAGGCTTTCGGACAACGGTTCTTCTGAACGACATACAATAACGTCTGGTTGAATGCCACGACTGCGTAATTCGGTCACGCTGTGTTGTGTGGGTTTTGTCTTCTGCTCACCACTTGGACCAATGAATGGCACCAGTGTGACATGGATGTAACACACATTGTCTCGACCGACCTCGTTACGGAATTGCCGAATCGATTCCAGGAACGGCAAGATCTCAATGTCTCCCACTGTGCCGCCCACCTCGGTGATGACCACGTCGAGATCTTCAGTGGCTATACGGCGAATGCGGCGCTTGATTTCGTCGGTGATGTGCGGGATCACCTGTACGGTCTTGCCGAGGTAGTCCCCTCGACGTTCAGCTGCAAGTACAGATTGATAAATCGAGCCCGTCGTTGCATTGGAACTACGTGTGAGGTTCTCGTCAATGAAGCGCTCATAGTGTCCGAGGTCAAGGTCTGTTTCACCTCCGTCATCGGTAACAAACACTTCGCCGTGTTCAAACGGATTCATCGTGCCAGGATCGACATTGATGTACGGATCAAGCTTTTGCATAGTCACGCGCAATCCGCGCATCTTCAACAAACGACCAAGCGACGAGGCCGTCAGACCCTTACCAAGAGAACTTGCCACCCCACCTGTAACAAAGATGTGTTTTGGCATGAAGTCTCCCGTCATCAAACGACCAACGGGATTTCATCATAACCCAGTTCGTCGACGGGTCTTGCCTTTCGCAGAAGAAGTTCTTACAGATGCGTCTTTACCGGTCTCTGCCGACGCCACAGCGAGCATTTCACGCGCGTGATCTCGAGCACTTTCGTCTGCAAGACCACCTGACAACATGCGAGCCAATTCTTCGACGCGTTCGTCGCGAGACAGTTCTCTCGCCTGTCCGAAAGTATTACCATTGCGCACTTCCTTCGACACGTGTACGTGATGATGGGCGGTAGCTGCCATTTGGCCCAAGTGTGTTACCGCAAGCACTTGATGGCGACTGCCCAGCTGCGCGAGCGCGTCGGCGACCGCTACGGCTGCAGCCCCACCGATTCCTGCATCAACTTCATCGAAGATCATCGTGGCCGGCTCTGTGGACAAGGTGAGACGCAGGGACAGCATTGTGCGCGCTAATTCACCGCCGCTTGCAACCTTTGTGAGAGGCAGCAAAGGACTACCCGGATTTGCCGATAACAAAAACACCACCTGATCGCCGGCTGGGTCTTCAGGAGAATCTCCCACATTCACGACGAGGTGAGCATTTTCCATCGCCAGCGCAACTAACCGATGGGTAATTTCGCCACTCAATGCGCTCGCTGCGCCTCGACGAGCAGCACCCACAACCTCTTGTGCACCGCGCAACGCCCGAAGAGTGTGCTCTTTATCCTCTTCGAGTTCTCTGATTCTTGCCGAGTAACTGCTGAGTTCATCGAGACGTTGACGCGCCTCACGGCCAAAGACGACGACCTCACCCAGCGTGTCTCCATATTTCTTCATGATGTCGCGAAGAATACGGCGACGCTCACGAATCTCAGACAAACGTTCGGGGTTCTCTTCCACTGATTCGGCTACACCTCGAACCTCACTTGCAACATCGTCAAGATCGGCAAAAATCGCCTGCAAGCGTGAAGCAAGTTCCGGTGACAACTTGGCTGTTTCGATAGATGCCACCGCTGAGCCCACTCGATCAATTGCGCCGTCGTCGGCGCTCAACGCCTCTACACACCGCAACAACGCCTCGCGAATGTTAACTGCATCTGATAAGACGTCTTCCTCGTCTTGCAAGCGTTTATCTTCATCAGCACCCTCAATAGCGGTTCCTTCTATCTCGTTGCATTGGAACGTCAGCAAATCGATCTCGCGAGCGCGCATTCGTTCATCCCCACCAAGCGCTGCCATGTTTGCTTCGATCTCGACAAGTTGTTGTCGAATCGCATTGATAGGCGACAGATCGACATTTGCGAATTGGTCGAGGGCTTCGCGCTGGGCTTTCGCGGACAACAATTTTTGATGTGCGTGTTGACCGTGAATGTCGATGAGGTCTGCACCGACTTCTCCAAGGCTTGCAACAGTTACTGGTCGATTGTTGATATAGGCGCGACTGCGCCCATCAATTGGCACTATGCGGGTGAGGATGATTTCCTCCACCGTGTCTGCTGCGCTTGTGTCACTTCGTGGCACATGAAACAAGGCTTCAACACGAGCTTCAGAGGCACCGGTTCGTACCACTGCGGCGTCAGCACGTCCGCCCACTACCAGATTGATTGCCTCCACCAGCATGGTTTTGCCAGCACCGGTTTCACCTGTGAGCACTGTGAACCCATCGCGAATGGGTAGACGCAGTGACTCGATCACTCCAAGATTTTCTATGTGCAGCTCAACGAGCATGGTTTACCGATCTGATAATCCGAATTTCGATTTAAGTATCTGATGAAAATGACGATCCTCAAATGTGACGAAACGTGCTACTTGTGATGCTGCCCGCACGTCTACACAACCATTTTCTGATAACTCACCCACTGGTGTACCGTCAATTGCCACATTGACTCCGCGATAGCCAAGTACATCGACTCGAACTGGTTCGGCCGCATCGAGAACAAGAGACCGATCAAACAACATGTGTGGCGACACCGGCGCAAGCAGCACTGCCCGGAGACGTGGGGACAAAATGGGGCCTCGAACTGACATGGCATAAGCAGTAGATCCGGTGGGTGTGGCAATGATCAGTCCGTCGGCTGCGTACGTAGTGAATGGAGCGCCATCTATGTGCACCCCAAGTCGCACCGTGTGTCCTGGGCCCGACTTTTCAATCACAACTTCATTCAGCGCCAGATGGCGATTGGTGGTGGAACCATCGACAGACACCACTACCTCTAACAGCATGCGATCTTCATATGAATAATCGACATCACAGTTCCCCATGCACCACTTTTGGACAGCCAACAGGGCGTGGTCGGGTTCCACCGAAGTGAGATAACCCAATAATCCGATGTTCACCCCGATGATCGGAACTGGATGACCACCCACCAATTGCACCGCACGCAACATGGTCCCATCACCGCCTAATGCGACCAATAGATCGACGTCGGCAAATGTGTTGACAGTCTGCACGGGCACGCCCACTGTTGCAGCGTCATCGTTCAGCACACACACCGTGTGACCTGTCGACAATGCCCACTCAGCTATTGCTTTCGCGGTTGTCGCTGCATCGTCACGAAACCGATGTATCGCAAGCCCAATCCGACTCATGACTGTTCACACCCACCTGTGTCATGGCATGTCACGTACATAAGAAACTCCGTGTTTCCGTCGGCGCCTTTTATTGGTGACTCCGTCTTTCCCACGACACTACAGCCGAGGTCCCCAACGAAGTCTGCAATTTTGCTGACCACGCGAAGATGTGTTTCTGGGTCGGTGATGACGCCCCTTCCGCGAGACACCTCTTCGCGCCCTGCTTCAAACTGTGGCTTTACCAAAAGAACCATCTCAATGATCGGAAATCCCTCTTCAGAAGTGAGCACCTCGCATAACACTGGCAAGATTTTCTCTAGCGAAATAAATGACACATCTACAACGGCTAAGGAGCAGTCAAACGGAAGGTCGTCTTTTGTCACATATCGCAAGTTGACACCTTCATACACCGATACACGATCATCACGATGTAGTCGATCATGAAGTTGCGCTTTGCCAACATCAAACGCAGCAACCCGACGCGCGCCGTGTTGCAAGACACAGTCCGTGAATCCGCCCGTTGAAGACCCTGCATCCAAAACTGAACGCCGCGCAACATTGATATGAAAGTGCTCGAGTGCATGTAACAATTTGTCGCCACCACGGCTTACAAAACGTTTCGGCTGAACAACCACTATGTCTTCCGTACGAGACACCAGGCGCGACGATTTGTCGGCAATGACTCCAGCCACCCTCACAGTTCCGGCCTCGATCAATGCTGCAGCTTCACTGCGACTCCCACAGAGTCCTCGATCCACCATCGCAACGTCTAGACGGATGCGACTCATGACAATCCCATGATCTGGTCCACAATTCCAGATAGATCACTTGCCACCATGTCGCCGTCATGCATTTCAAAATCTCGTACGGCGTCCTGTGATGTCACTCCCGAGAGAACTAACCCGAATCGACACGACAACGAGCGTGCAAACGCTCCGTCGGTGTTTGGTCGGTCACCAATCATCATCAGCTCATGGCCGACCACATCCCCGCACATGTCTTGCACCAATGCGGCCATCGTGTGGTGTGGTTTTCCAGTAACAAGTGGCGTCGTATCTGCCGCCGTGGCGATCGCTGCCAGCACAGCGCCACCACCAGGTGTTGGCCCATGTGGAGTTGGGTACGTGGAATCTTCATTGGATCCAATCAACCGCGCTCCCGCACGCACCGCTCGCTGTGCATCGTCTAACACGTCGTATGAAAACTGTTTATGTAGCCCCACTACCACCGCATCAAAGGGGCCAGTCGCTCCGGGTTCTTCATAGGCGAGCACTACTTCCACTCCTTTGGCTTCAAGAGCCTCAACGAGCCCTCTACCGCCACACACGAGAGCACGTTGACCAGCGCGCATCGGAACGGCTGCCGACATTGCCGAAGAGATCACGTCTCCGGAGGCCTGGATGCCGATGTTTTTCAACGCCTGTTCGTGTTCTGACAACAATGAGAACGAGTTGTTCGTGACGAATAGAACCCGAATGCCCGCTTGCCGTAACCGAGCGACCGCTTCCACAGAACCCGCAATTGGGATGTGAGCAAGCCACACCACACCATCGAGGTCACACAGCACAATCTTTGGGCGTCCGCTTTTGCTCACAGTGCTACATCCTGCCACCCTGTATGACGTGCCACGATTCGAACCTTTCCCCGCTCTTCGCTATTTGACCTCATCCTCGGTCGACATCACCGCCGTCACCTCCCCGCCGTACGACGTTTTTGATGAGTCGGTGCGCGCCACATATGCAAAACATCATCCTCACAACATTGTGGCTCTCGATTATCCGATCGAGTCTGATGGTCCAGGTCGTTACCAAGAATGTGCAACCACGCTCGCCGACTGGGTGTCATCTGGTGTTCTCGTCACTGACGATCAACCAAGTTTCTCCATCTATCGAATGACGTTCACAGATGAAGCCGGCAATTCACGCACCACCATTGGCGTTATTGGAGCACTGGAAGTAGTGGACGAAGGATCAGGTGGAGTTCTCCCCCATGAACGCACCACGCCAAAAGCAAAGACCGACCGGCTCGATCTCACCCGTGCGACACAAACAAACTTGAGCCCTGTGTGGGGTCTCTCTCTCAGTTCGGGTCTTACCGATCTCCTGCGTGATCCGGCTGAAACTATTGCCACATGCACAGATGAAGACGGGGTCTTTCACCAAATCGAAAGAGTCACTGACCCGCTACGAGTAGCAGCCATCTCGCAGTGTGTCTCTGCACAACCTGTCCTCATTGCAGACGGTCACCACCGTTACGCAATCAGTCGCACATATCGCGACGAACAGCGACAGAGACAAACCGGTGGTCGACACAACGGTGCTGCTGATGCGGAACTCACCATGACCTACGTGGGTGAACTTGTCGACGAACAACTCAGTGTTGCCGCCATACATCGTCTGTACAACAACATTTCTGCCGACGAACTCGTCAATGCTCTGTCTCTGCATTACGACACAAGTGATGCTGGCCAAGTGTCGCCGCGCACAATCTCACACATGTCGACACACGGTGTTCTCTGTGTTGTATTTCCCGATGGCACTGGTGTGTACCTACATCCAAAAGAAAATACTTTTACCGGCGTGCGAGCACTCGACAGTGCCCGTCTCGAACATGCACTAGCGAACACGCCACACGACGTGAGCTATCAACACGGTGTTACTGACGTGATCACACGATTGACTACAGGCGATGCAGAGTGCGCAATTCTCATTCGTCCCGTGAGCCTTGAAGAAATCCGACGCACTGCACACACTGGTGAACTCATGCCACCGAAATCAACGTTCTTTACGCCGAAGTTGCGAACTGGTCTTGTCATACGACAAATGCGCGCTTAGTGCGCCACTTCTGTTGTCGCCTGTACGAATTATGTAGATCAGGAATGGAGCTATGCGATTGTGATCTGCGGATCGAGATACACATCTTGAATTGCTTGTAGCAATTCCACACCCTCTGTCATAGGACGCTGGAAGGCCTTGCGACCAGAGATCAGACCCTGGCCACCAGCACGTTTGTTGATCACAGCGGTCTTGACAGCAGCAGCCATGTCGCCAGCACCTTTTGATTCGCCACCAGAGTTAATCAGACCAATGCGACCCATGTAGCAGTTCGCTACTTGCCAACGAGCCAAATCAATTGGATGGTCGGTGGTCAATGATTCATAGACCTTTGACGAAGTCTTGCCATAACCAGAAAAAGCATTGTAGCCACCGTTATTTTCAGGCAGTTTTTGCTTGATGATGTCGGCTTCGATAGTCACACCGATGTGGTTGGCTTGTCCGGTCAAGTCGGCAGATACGTGATAATCAACCCCATCTTTTTTGAAATCGTTATTGCGCAGATAGCACCACAACACAGTGAACATTCCAAGATCATGTGCTTCTTTGAATGCCGTCGCGACTTCTTGAATTTGGCGGGTGGATTCTGGTGAGCCGAAATAAATAGTGGCGCCCACACCTGCAGCGCCAAGGTCGTATGCCTGGCGTACTGAACCGAACATCACTTGATCAAAACGGTTGGGATATGTGAGTAGCTCATTGTGGTTGATCTTGACGATGAAGGGAATGCGGTGGGCGTACTTACGACTCACTGCACCTAAGACGCCAAACGTTGTTGCCACCGCATTGCAACCACCCTCGAGCGCGAGCTCCACGATGTTTGCGGGGTCAAAGTAGGCCGGGTTGGGAGCAAAGCTCGCTGCTCCAGAGTGTTCGATTCCTTGATCAACAGGAAGAATCGATACGTACCCAGAGCCCGCAAGACGACCAGAGTTGTACAGAGCACCGAGGCTGCGCAGTACCTGTGGTGAACGATCGCTTGCTGCAAATACTCGGTCAATAAAGTCCCCACCAGGGTGAGTCAGAGATGACGCGGGAATCCCCGAACACTTATGCGATAGCAATGAATCGGCTTCTGCTCCGAGCAATGACGATACGTCCATGATCAAACCTCCGGCCATGCGCCCGTGCGCACACCGTTCACCACAGTAGTCAGCGCTACCCCGCTGTCAGAAGGTCATCAGCGGTCTTTTCAAGAAGACGCTGCATCTGTGCCCTTTGTCGCACTTTGACACTCTTTTGAACAACTACCTCAGTACGGCTTTGTACCGACGAACCCGAGCGAAAAAATCGTTTTCTCACAAATCCAACCGCACAGATGTGATCCCCGACAGCCGGAATGATCGAAGCATCGACAAGGACAACTGGGACGGCCGAGCGACCCTCGTCGGTATAGGTAACGATGTCGAAGTTTGTGACCTGCTGCCCATCATGTAGTTCGGTTGAGATTGGCTCGCCGATGACCTCACCAATAAGTACACAGACATTTAAAGAACTATCGGATGCATGAGCAAGTGCTGTAGCGGTGGTTGTACGCGATGACATACAGCACGTGTGTGCGCAACATCAACCCATGTGGCATCTATACAACGTGAATTAGGCGCCCAGGTCGCTCATACGTTCTGCAACATCAGCAAAATTGGGATCCACGTCTGCAATGCGTTCGAAAACTTCGCGCGCCTTAATGATGTTGCCGAGTCGATCGTGAATGTCTGCAAGCACATACCATTGCCTCAAGTGGTACTCCTGAATACGTTTGGGTGTTGTCAGCGTCTTCACCATTATCGACAATGCTTTCGTGAGATCGCCTTGGTCGACATTGGACATCGCATACACAATCCGCGCTTCTGCAAGTAGTTCGGGGTGAGGAGACGCCTCTCCTATTTCTTCCCACAGTTCATCAACTCGTGAGAAATTACCTAACGCTCGGTGACAGTCAGCAAGTACAGCATGATTGAAAATCCATCCGGGATTAAGCGCTAGCGATGCCTCAATGTGTTCGACAGCTTTTTTCCAATTGCTCTCACGGTAGTAGCACAGACCCAATAGCTCTCGAATTGCTGCGACATCAGCACATTCTCTGGCAAGTGGCACTAATACGATACGAGCTTCGCTATAACGGTGCGCTTCAAAACTTGCAAGCGCAGCTTCATAACGACGCAAAACTCGACCAGATGCTCGAGCGCCTACCGCGCGCTCGATTTCTTCCACTACTGCATCCATCGCGCGTACTTCACGACGTCCACCACGAGCTGGTCGAGTACTAGTACGCGCGCGTGCGCCACCAGTCTTACGGATTACATGTTGACTTACGCCAGTACGAGGTTTTCCTTGCGGTCTCGTAGAGGAGCCACGGCGCGACTGGCCATCACGTATCGAACCTTCATCAATCCATTCCTCACGTGAGCGTTTCGGAGGCTGTGACATCGATAATTCTGTTTGCCGACCACCGGTTCGTTCACTTACTTCACGCGAACGCCGTCTTGCTTCTGTCATTGGTCGGTCGTCATCGCGACGTGGACCTCGTCTGTCATCATCGCGACGCGGACGCGACGGTCTGTCGTCTTCGCGACGCGAACGTGGTCTGTCATCTCTGCGATCATCACGACGCGGGCGCGCTGGTCTGTCATCATCACGTCGTTGACGCGGTCGATCGTCATCGCGACGCGGACCTCGTCTGTCATCATCACGACGCGGACGCGACGGTCTGTCATCATCACGTCGTTGACGCGGTCGATCGTCATCGCGACGTGGACCTCGTCTGTCATCATCACGACGCGGACGCGACGGTCTGTCATCATCACGTCGTTGACGCGGTCGATCGTCATCGCGACGCGGACCTCGTCTGTCATCATCACGACGCGAACGTGGTCTGTCATCTCTACGATCATCACGACGAGGGCGCGCTGGTCTGTCATCATCACGACGCGGACGCGACGGTCTGTCATCATCACGGCGTTGACGCGGTCCATCGTCATCGCGTCGTGCTGGTCGATTGCCTGTAACGCCATCGGCTGGACGAGGACGACGTGTGCGCCCTTCACCGTCGGAAACAATGTCGCGATCGCGAGACGAACGGCTGTCTGAACGCGGACCACCAGAGCGTCCACCTGACGATCGTGGTCCACCCGAGCGTCCACCTGACGATCGTGGTCCACCCGAGCGTGGCCCTCCAGAGCGCGAACCGTCTGAACGACCACCAGAGGATCCACCTGACGATGAGCGTGGCCCACCTGACCGGGATCCAGATGATGGAGAACGCGATGAAGAAGCATCGTTTCGACGCGGAGGACGGGAACGACGCTCAGACATAGGGATACGAGTCTATGGACAATGAGAACGAGCAAGACGCAAAAGAGACATAAAGAAATGGATCGGAGGGAGACATGTCCCTGAGACGCAAACAACCCCCCGCCGAAGCGAGGGGTTGTGATGCGAATAATTTCGGCGGCGTCCTACTCTCCCAGGGGGTCTACCCCCAAGTACCATCGGCGCTGACAGTCTTAACTTCCGTGTTCGGGATGGGAACGGGTGTGACCCTGTCGCCATGGCCACCGAAAATCTGTTGTCAATGGGTGATACCCATCTTGAAGACTCCAGAGCAAGCACGAGCTAATTTCTAACCAAGCCCTCGGCCGATTAGTACCGGTCAGCTCAATGCGTCACCGCACTTACACTTCCGGCCTATCAACGTGGTGGTCTAGCCACGGGCCTTACCAGGTTAACCCTGTGAGAGTTCTCATCTTTGAACGGGTTTCCCACTTAGATGCTTTCAGCGGTTATCCCTTCCGGAGGTGGCTAATCAGCCATGCCCTTGGCAGGACAACTGACACACCAGAGCTCCGTCCGTCCCGGTCCTCTCGTACTAGGGACAGCTTTCATCAAAACTCTTCCGGCTGCGGAGGATAGGGACCGAACTGTCTCACGACGTTCTGAACCCAGCTCGCGTACCGCTTTAATGGGCGAACAGCCCAACCCTTGGGACCTGCTTCAGCCCCAGGATGCGATG